>ERZ761602.943-NODE-943-length-57327-cov-9.218274_pt1 | contig 57327 bp, 45 predicted proteins | sample MGYA00512165_ERZ761602 | MGnify/ENA primary metagenome ERZ761602 (study PRJEB28899, sample SAMN02445085) | bioreactor sludge metagenome | biome: EBPR sludge; isolation source: Thorneside wastewater treatment plant | place: Australia: Brisbane, Thorneside Wastewater... | reverse complement strand
CGCCAAGCCCGCCACCTGACGCGGGCCACGACAACGACATCCCCGGATCCCCGAAAGGAACGCCCATGAAGAAGATCGCCCTCGCCTGCCTCCTCCTGCCCGTGGCCGCCCTGGCCCAGGCGCCCGCCGCCGACGCGCCCAAGGCCGCCATCGAGGTGCCCAAGGCCAACTGCGAGCCCAAGCCGGAATACCCCGGCCGACTGGGCATGCAGGTCCAGTCGCGCCGCACCGAATTCCAGAAGGACATGAAGAACTACGAGGTCTGCATCAAGGCCTACGTCGAGACGCGCAAGGCGACGATCCGCGCGAACGAAGTCGCGGTGAACGCGGCCGTCGACGAGTACAACACGCTCATGACGAAGATCCGCAAGGAGCAGGAAGAGGCCGCGAACCGCTAGGGCCCTTCGTCGCGCGGGGCGCCCGCCTTCCGCGGCGCCCCGGCGTCGCCGCCGGTCGCTACTTCACCACGCGCCGGTCCTGGGAAAAGAGCAGCTTGCGCTCCTCGGGCGTCACGGGGCCGCGCGGGCCGGCGTTCACTTCCTTCGCGCGGGCATAGGCGCGCGTCGTCGCCGGGCGGGCGCGGATGGCGGCGTACCACCGCGCCAGATCCGGGAAGTCCGCGAGGTCCTGTCCCTGCCGGTCCGGGATGATCCACGGGTAGGCCGCCATGTCCGCGATCGAGTAGCTCCGGCCCAGGATGAACGCGCGACCCCGGAGCCGCTTGTCCAGCACGCCGTACAGGCGGTTCGTCTCGTTGGTGTAGCGATCGATGCCGTAGGGGATCGGCTCCGGCGCGTAGTGGCGGAAGTGGTGGTTCTGCCCGAGCATCGGCCCCAGGCCCCCCATCTGCCACATCAGCCACTCCAGGCATTGCACCTGGCCCCGCAGGTCCTTCGGGATGAAGCGGCCCGTCTTGCCCGCGAGGTAGAGCAGGATCGCCCCCGACTCGAACACCGGGATGGGCTTGCCGCCGTCGGCGGGCGCGTGGTCCACGATCGCCGGGATCTTGTTGTTCGGCGAGACCGCGAGGAATTCCGGCCGGAACTGCTCGCCCTTCGAGATGTTCACCGGGAAGAGCCGGTACTCCAGCCCCGCCTCCTCCAGGAACATCGTCACCTTGTGCCCGTTGGGCGTCGTCCAGTAGTGCAGGTCGATCATCTTGGTCTCCCGATAAATCGGGGTCAGGTGTATTTTTCACCCGACCCCATTTTCCGCATGAGAGAAAATTCGGGGTCGGGTGAAAAATACACCTGACCCCGAATTGGCCTATCGGCCGAAGGGGCCGACGTCGGCGCGCTTGTACTGGTCGGGCCAGGGGAGGTTTGCGCCGAGGGCCTTGGCGGCGTGGCGGGCCCAGTAGGGGTCGCGCAGCAGTGCGCGGGCGAGGCACACGGCGTCGGCCTGCCCGGTGGCGACGACGTGCTCGGCCTGCACGGGCTCGGTGATGAGGCCGACGGCCGCGGTGGCGATGCCGGCGTCGCGCCGGATCGCGGCGGAAAAGGGCACCTGGTAGCCGGGCCCCAGCGCGATCTTCTGGTCGTGGGCGTTGCCGCCGCTCGAGACGTCGACGAGGTCGATCCCCAGGGCCTTCAGCTCGCGGCAGAAGGCGATGGATTGCTCGAGGTCCCAGCCGCCGTCCCTCCAGTCGCTGGCCGAGATGCGAACGAGCACCGGCAGCTCCGCGGGCCAGGCATCGCGCACGGCGCGGCACACCTCGAGCGGAAAGCGCATGCGGTTCGAGAGCGACCCGCCGTAATCGTCGGTGCGCGTGTTGGACAGCGGCGAGAGGAACTCGTGCAGCAGGTAGCCGTGGGCCGCGTGCACCTCGATCACCTCGAAGCCCGCCTGCCGCGCCCGGTCCGCCGCGAGCCGGAAATCCGCGACGCTCGCCTCGATGTCCGCCGCGCCCATCGCCCGGGGCGCCGGGTAGTCGCCGAAGGGCACGTCGCTCGGGCCGAGGGTCTTCCAGCCGCCGGCATCGCGGGCGAGGGGCTTGCCGCCGTCCCAGGGCCGCGCGCAGGCGGCCTTGCGCCCCGCGTGGGCGACCTGGATGCCGGGCACCGCCCCCTGCGATTTCAGGAACTTCACGATGGGCTTCCACGCCTCGACCTGCTCGCGGCTCCAGATGCCCGCGTCCCACGGCGTGATGCGACCCTCGGGCGAGATGGCGGCGGCCTCCGTGAGGACGAGACCGCAGCCGCCGACCGCGCGGCTCCCGAGGTGCACCAGGTGCCACTCGTTGGGAACGCCATCGGGGCCGCAGGAGTACTCGCACATCGGCGAGACGAAGACGCGATTGGGAACGACGACCGACCGCAGGGCGAGCGGCTCGAAGAGGCGGGACATGGGTATCGGAGCGGAAGGCGGTGGGGAAGCGGGAAATCTAGCACGGCGGGCGGCGCGACGACCCTCCGCTAGAATCCCGACGTTCGCACCCGACCGGGATGCCGCCATGAAACGCCTCGCCGCCATGATCGCCACCACCGCCGCCCTCGCCGCGTCCGCGCAGGAAGCGCCCTTCGCCATCGCCATCCACGGGGGCTCGGGCACGATCACCCGCGCCTCCCTCACCACTGAGCGCGAGGCCGCCTACCGCGCGGTGCTCGCCGAATCGCTCGAAGCTGGCCGGCGCATCCTCGAAGGCGGCGGTTCCGCGGTGGACGCGGTCGTCGCCGCCGTGAAGGTGATGGAGGATTCGCCGCTCTTCAACGCGGGCCGCGGCGCCGTCTTCACGAGCGAGGGCGCCAACGAGCTCGACGCCTCGATCATGGACGGCCGCGGGCGACGCGCCGGCGCCGTCGCGGGCGTGACCACCGTGAGAAATCCCGTCGAGGCGGCCCGCGCCGTGATGGACAAGTCGCGCCACGTGCTGCTCGCCGGTCGCGGCGCCGAGGCCTTCGCGAAGGAGCAGGGGCTCGCCCTCGTCGAACCGAAGTACTTCTGGACCCGGGAACGCTGGGACCAGCTCCAGCGCGCGAAGGAACGGGACCGCCAGCCCCTCGACCACGACGCGCCCCGCGCCGCGCCCGCGAAGTCCTCATCCCTCGCCGAGGACACGAAGCTCGGCACCGTGGGCGCCGTGGCCCTCGACAAGGCCGGGCACCTGGCCGCCGCCACCTCCACCGGCGGCATCACGAACAAGCGCTTCGGCCGCGTGGGCGATTCGCCCCTCGTGGGCGCGGGCACCTGGGCCGACGACGCGTCGGTAGCCGTTTCCGCCACGGGCACCGGCGAGATGTTCATCCGCGCCGCCGCGGCCCACGAGATCGCCGCCCTCGTGAAGCACAAGGGCCTTTCGCCACGCGCCGCCGCCGACGAGGCGCTCGCGCAGGTGAAGGCGCTGGGCGGGCGCGGCGGCGTCATCGTGATGGACGCGAAGGGCGAGGCCGTCTTCGCCTTCACCACCGAGGGCATGTACCGGGGCCTCGCGAAGGGTCCGGCCAGGCCGGAGATCGCGATCTTCCGCGATTGATGGAAGGTCCCGTCCTTTCGATCCGCGCCGGATCCCGCGCCCTCGAGCGCATCCGACGCCACGGCCTCGATCCGGCCGACGTCGCGGTCATCCCCGGCGCCGCGGGCGGACCGAAGGCGCTGGGCCTGCACGGACTCGACCTCGCGCTCTTCGGCGAATGGCTGCCCCGCGCCCCCCGCGAAAGGCACCTGATCGGCGCGTCCATCGGCGCGTGGCGCTTCGCCGCCGCCTGCCGGCGCGATCCGGCGCCCGCCCTGGCCGAGCTCGCGCGCCGCTACACGGAGCAGTCCTATCCGCGCGGGGTGAGCGCCGCGTTCGTCACGCGGTCCGTGCGCGAGCTGCTCGCGGCCCTCTTCGCCGGCCGCGAGGCCGAGGTCATCGCCCATCCGCACCACCGCCTGCACCTCATCGCCGTGCGGGGCCGCGGCCCGCTCACGCGCGACGCGGGCTTCAAGCGCCTCGCGGGCTTCGGCGCCGCCGTCGTCGCGAACCTCGCGGGCCGCAGGCACCTGCGCCACGTGCTCGAGCGCGCCCTGTTCCACGACGCGCGGGGCCTGCCGGATTTCCTCGCGCCCGCCCGCACCGACGGCTGCGTGCAGCCCGCGTCGGGAGAGCCCGCCGTCCGCTTCGACGCCTTCCGTACCCACGCGGTGCCCCTCACGGCCGCGAACCTGCACGAGGCGCTCGCGGCCTCCGCGGCGATCCCTCTCGTGATCGAGGCGGTGCCCGACATTCCCGGCGCGCCGCCGGGCCTGTACTGGGACGGCGGGCTCATCGACTATCACCTGCACCTGCCCTACGCGAGAAGCGAAGGGCTCGTGCTCTATCCGCACTTCACGGACCGCATCGTGCCCGGCTGGCTGGACAAGTCGCTGCCGTGGCGACGCGCGAGCGGGCCGTGGCTGGACAACGTGGTGCTCGTCTCGCCGTCGCGCGAATATCTCTCGCGCCTGCCCGGCGGCAAGCTGCCCGATCGCGGGGATTTCAAGCGCTTCGTCGCGGATCCCGCGGCGCGCATGGCGGCGTGGCGCACGGCGATCGGCGAGAGCGCGCGGCTGGGCGAGGCCTTCCTCGATTTCGCCGCCCGGCCGGACCCCGCCCTCGTGCGCCCGCTCTAGCAGTCCGCCCGGCCCTCGGCCTCTCGCTCGGCGAGGAGCGCGCGCTGCAGCGAGTGGGCCGCGATCTGCGCGGCATCGGGATCGCCCTCGGCCTGACGCAGGGCAAGCGCCTCCCGGAAGCGCTGCGCGGCCTGCGCATGGCACCCCTGGTCGAGGAGATTGCGCCCCGCGTGCTCGAGCACCGGGGGCAGCAGGTCGCCGAACAGGGCCATGGACCGGGCCTGGGCCTCGAGACGATCGAACCAGGCCGTCGCCAGGTCGAAGCGCTTCTCCCACTGCATCACGTGGGCGAGGCGCAACTGGTTCTCGAAGGCCGCGCGGGGATCCTCCAGCAGGTCCGCGAGCGCGACGGCCGCGGAGGCCGCGCGCCGCGCCTCGTCCAGCCGGCCCGCGATGCGCAGCACCGATGCAGCCTCGCCGAGGCGATCGAGGAGCTCCCGCGGCTGCGAGCGTGCGCTGCCGATGGCATCGGCGAGCCGGTCCGCCTCGCGGGCGTAGGCCGACGGATCGAGCGGCGCTTCGCGCAGCGCGTCGTCGAGGCGACAGGCGAGGGGGCCGTGGCCGCTCATTCGAGCGCGAAGCCCGTCTCGCGGCCGAAGCGGCGCCAGCGCTCCCGCTCGCCTTCCACGAGCCTCCGGGCTTGCTCCGGCGTGCCGCCGGCCGGATCGATCGCCTGCGCATCCCAGAGCGTCGACTTGAGCGCCGGATCCTTCACGACGCGCGTGAACGCATCGGCGAGGCGCCGCACCGCGCCGGGCGGCGTGCGCGCGGGCGCCGCGATCACCATCCACACGCTCGCCTCGAAGCCCGGATAGCCGCTCTCCGCCACGGTCGGCACGTCGGGCAGCCGGGGCGATCGCGCGGCGCCCGTCTGGGCCACGATCGTCACGCGGCCGCCCGTCGCGTGGGGAAGGAGCGCGGTGGGATTGAGCGCGAGGAGCTGCACGTCGCCCGCGAGCAGCGCCGTCACGGCGGGCGCGCCCGCCGTAGGGCACGTGCTCGGCGCGGATGCCGGTGCGCGCGCCGAGGAGCTCCATCGTGAGCTGCGAGATGCTGCCCTTGCCCACGGAGCCGTAGTTGAGCACGCCGGGCTTCGCCTTCGCGATCGCCACGACATCGGCCAGCGTGCGCGCGCCGAGGGACGGATGCACCGCGACGAGGCCCGGGGCCGTGCCGAGCACCGTCACGTACGCGAAGTCCTTCGCCGCGTCGTAGGGCATCGTCCGCGCGAGGGCCGGACTCACGGCGAGCGGGCCGTTGGTGCCCACGAGCAGCGTGTGGCCGTCGGGCGCGCTTCTCGCCACCGCTTCCGCCGCGAGATTGCCGCCGGCGCCGGGGCGGTTCTCCACGACGACCGGCTGGCCCAGGATCCTCGCGAGCGGATCGGCGAGGGTGCGCGCGACGACATCGGGCTGCCCGCCGGGCGCGAAAGGCACGACCAGCCTCACGGCGCGCACCGGCGTCCACTCGGCCGCGACCGGCAGCGACGCAGCGAGCGCGACCAGCAACCACCGGCTCGCGCGCCTCATCGGACGGCCTCGTGCGCCAGCGCCGCGCGCCCGCGTGCCCGCTCGGCGATGGAGGCCGACAGGACGGGCACGCCGACCACCGGCACGTCGGCCAGGGATTCGAAGAGCCGCACGCGCACGCGAAAGCCGGGCTCGGCCGGCCACGGCTCCGGCACCGGTTGCGTGACCCAGTCGGACAGGAAGTCGCCGGCGGCCCGCCGCGATTCGGGGGGCGCCCCGGCATCGAGGGCGTCCTGTCTCGCGGCCGCGAGAAACAGCAGGCCGTCACCGGTGCGACCGCCGGTCTTGAGCGCCGAAAGGCGGCGATAGAGGGCCGCGCGTTCCGCCGGCGGCATCGCGCGCACCTCCCGCGTCACTTGCGCCACCAGCGCCTCGAGCGCGGCGTCGGCATCGACCGGGGCCGGCACGGGCTTCGCGAGCCGGACGCGACCGAGCGTCTCGGCATAGGCGCCGCCGCCCACCCGCCAGCGCATCGTCTCGCCGTCGACGAGCGTCGCGTCCTCCGGCGCGCTCGCCACGAGGCGGTCCACGGAGGCCACGTTGTCCAGCATGTCGCCGATCACGCCCGCGACGTCCGGCTGGATGCGCGCGAGATTGCGCGGCAGCACGTCGCCCCACGCGGGTAGCAGGACGAGGGGCGCGAGGGCGAAGATCGCCCGCCCCCAGGGCGCCATCGCCGGCAGGAAGATGCCCATGCCGATCCACCACAGGAAGGTGCCCGCCGCGAGCGGCAGCAGCGACACCACCCACGCGCTGCCCGCGTCGAGCCTCGCCTCGACGTATCCGGCGGGCATCGCGCCTTCGGGCCGGGCCGGGTCGAAGCGCAACGCGAGCACCGGTGCCGGGCGCGCCCAGCTCGCGATCGCCACCTCCGCCGGCCGGTCCACCTCGCGCTCGAGCACGCCGAGCATCGTGGCGGGCACGCCCGGCCCGAGATCGCTCGCGGGCGGGGGCGAGGTCGCGAGCCACTGGTAGGCGGCCGGGGAGAAGCGCGCCTGGGGCATCGCGAGGCCGTTCGCCTCCCGGGGCCAGTCGAAGGCGACGCCCGGCCCGATCTCGGCCAGGTCGTGCAGGCCGTAGGATTCGTTGAAGCCGATGCGAGGCCCGCAGAACGCGCGCCGCACCGGCGACGCCGCGCCCGCGTCGAACTCGATCACCGCGCACGGCGAGGCCTTCGCGCTCGCCCGCCAGAAGCCGGCGGGACCGACGCGGGCGGGATCGAAGTCGATCGCGAGCCACGAATCGACGAACCGGCCCTCGGCCGTCGCGGTGAGGGCCGCGAACTGCCGAGCCTTGAGGAGCGGCTCCGGACCCGCCTTCCAGCCCAGGGCGAGGAACACGGCGCCGGCGCCCAGGAAGATCGCCGCGTAGAGCCGGAAGCCCCAGCCGAAGACGAGCCCCGTGGCCTTGCCGATCGCGACCTGGCGCAGCGCCGCGAGGACTCGCGTCTTCGCGTCCGGGGGCCTCATCAGTAGTTGAGCACCGGCGCGAGCCACCGTTCGCACGCCGCGAGGTCCATGCCCTTGCGGTGGGCGTAGTCGGCCACCTGGTCGCGCTCGACCTTGCCCACCGCGAAGTAGCGCGCCTGCGGGTGGGACAGGTAGAAGCCGCTCACCGCCGCCGTGGGCACCATCGCGAAGGATTCGGTGAGAACGATGCCCGCTTCGCCGGGCGCGTCGAGCAGGCCGAACAGGTCGCCCTTTTCCGTGTGGTCCGGGCAGGCCGGGTAGCCGGGCGCGGGCCGGATGCCGGCGTACTCCTCGGCGATCAGCGCCTCGTTCGAGAGCGACTCGCCCGCGGCGTAGCCCCAGTGATCCGTGCGCACGAGGTGGTGCAGGTGCTCCGCGAAGGCCTCCGCGAGCCGGTCCGCGATGGCCTTGAGCAGGATAGCGCTGAAGTCGTCGCCCTTCGATTCGTAGGCCTTCACGCGCTCGTCGATGCCGCCGCCCGCCGTCACGGCGAAGGCGCCGATCCAGTCGGGCACGCCCGAATCCCGGGGCGCCACGAAGTCCGCGAGGCACAGGTTCGGATTGCCGGCGGGCTTCTCGTTCTGCTGGCGCAGGTTGTGCCAGGTCATGAGCACGTGGTCGCGCGACTCGCCCGCGTAGATCTCGATGTCGTCGCCCTCGGCGTTGGCCGGGTAGAGCCCGAAGACGCCGTTCGCCGTGAGCCAGCGGCCCTTCACCACGCGATCGAGCATCGCGAGGCCCTCGCGGTGCACGTTCCGCGCTGCCTCCCCCACGACCGGGTCCTCCAGGATCTGCGGGAAGCGTCCCGCGAGGTCCCAGGACTGGAAGAACGGGCCCCAGTCGATGAAGGGCACGAGCTTCTCGAGCGGGTAATTGCGAAGCGTCGTGCGGCCCGTGCGCGCCGGGCGCGGCGGACGGTATCCCGCCCAGTCGATCCGCGCGGCGTTGGCTCGCGCGGCCTCCAGGCTCACGGACTTCTGCCCCGTCTTCCTCGCGTGGGCGTCACGCACCCGCGTGTAGTCGGCCCGCGTGTCGGCCACGAACGCGTCGCGCCCGTCCTCGCTCGCGAGCTGCGTGGCCACGCCCACGGCGCGCGAAGCGTCCGGCACCCACACCGTCGGGCCCGAATAGTGCGGTTCGATCTTCACCGCCGTGTGGGTGCGCGACGTGGTGGCCCCGCCGATCAGCAGCGGGATCCTCATCCCGCGCCGCTCCATCTCGCGGGCGACGTGGGCCATCTCCTCGAGCGAGGGCGTGATGAGGCCGGAGAGCCCGACCATGTCCGCGCCTTCCTTCTCGGCGGTGTCGAGGATCCGCTCCGCGGGCACCATCACGCCCAGGTCGATCACCTCGAAGTTGTTGCACTGCAGGACCACGCCCACGATGTTCTTGCCGATGTCGTGCACGTCGCCCTTCACCGTGGCCATCACCACCTTGCCCTTGGCCTTCGCGTCCGCCGATCCGAGGCGGCGCTTCTCCTCCTCGATGAAGGGCACGAGGTGCGCCACCGCCTGCTTCATCACGCGGGCGCTCTTCACCACCTGGGGCAGGAACATCTTGCCGGCGCCGAAGAGGTCGCCCACGACGTTCATGCCGTCCATGAGCGGGCCCTCGATCACCTGGATGGGCCGGGCGGCCTTCGCCCTCGCCTCCTCGGTGTCCTCGACGATCCACTGCGTGATGCCCTTCACGAGCGCGTGGGCGAGGCGCTGCTCCACGGGCGCGGCGCGCCACGCGAGGTCCTCGGCCGCGTCCTTCTTCTGGCCCTTGAAGCTCTCGGCGAAGCCGACCAGGCGCTCGGTGGCGTCCGGCCGGCGGTCGAAGATCACGTCCTCGACGCGCTCGAGGAGCTCGGGCGGGATCTCGGCGTACACGCCGAGCTGGCCCGCGTTCACGATGCCCATCGTCATGCCCGCCTTGCCCGCGTGGTACAGGAAGGCGGTGTGCATGGCCTCGCGCACCGGCTCGTTGCCGCGGAAGCTGAAGGAGAGGTTCGACACGCCCCCGGAGGTCTTCGCGTGGGGCAGGTGGCGGTGGATCCACGCGACGGCCTCGATGTAGTCCAGGCCGTAGCGGTTGTGCTCCTCGATGCCGGTGGCCACCGCGAAGACGTTCGGGTCGAAGATGATGTCCTCGGGCGCGAAGCCGACCCGGTCCACGAGGAGGTCGTAGGAGCGCTTGCAGATGGACTTCTTGCGCTCGAGCGTGTCGGCCTGGCCCTTCTCGTCGAAGGCCATCACCACCACGGCCGCGCCGTAGCGCCGGGCGAGCGTCGCGTGCCGGACGAACTCCGCCTCGCCTTCCTTGAGGGAGATGGAGTTCACGATCGCCTTGCCCTGCACGCACTTGAGTCCCGCCTCGATCACGCTCCACTTCGAGCTGTCGATCATGATGGGCACGCGGGCGATGTCGGGCTCGGCCGCCACCAGGTTCAGGAACTTCGTCATGGCCGCGGCCGAATCCAGCATGGCCTCGTCCATGTTCACGTCGATCACCTGCGCGCCGTTCTCCACCTGCTGGCGCGCGACCGCGAGGGCCTCGGCGTAGTCGCCGGCGAGCACCAGGCGCGCGAAGAGCTTCGAGCCCGTGACGTTCGTGCGCTCGCCCACGTTCACGAAGAGCGAGTCTTCGCCGATGTTGCACGGCTCGAGGCCCGCGAGGCGCAGCTTCGGCGCGATGCGCGGGACGGCCCGGGGCGCGACGCCCGCGACGATCCTCGCGATGGCCTCGATGTGGGCGGGCGTGGTGCCGCAGCAGCCGCCGGTGATGTTGAGCCAGCCCGCGTCGGCCCATTCGCGGATGAAGGCCGCGGTCTCCGCCGGCAGCTCGTCGTACTCGGCCATCGCGTTGGGCAGGCCGGCGTTGGGGTGGGCGGAGACGAGGCAATCGGCCAGGCGCGCGATCTCCTCGACGTGGGGCCGGAGCTGCCGGGCGCCGAGGGCGCAGTTGAATCCGATCGCGAGGGGCTTCGCGTGGCGCACGGAATTCCAGAAGGCTTCCGGCGTCTGGCCCGAGAGCGTGCGGCCGGAGGCGTCGGTGATCGTGCCGGAGATCATGACGGGCAGGCGAAAGCCCAGGGTCTCGAAGAGCTCGTCGATCGCGAAGAGCGCGGCCTTGGCGTTGAGCGTGTCGAAGATCGTCTCGACCAGCAGGATGTCGGCCCCGCCCGCCACCAGGCCGCGCGCGGCCTCGGCGTAGGCGTCCTTCACCTGGTCGAAGGTGACGGCGCGAAAGCCCGGATCGTTCACGTCGGGCGACAGGGACAGCGTGCGGTTCATCGGCCCGAGCACGCCGGCCACGAAGCGCGGGCGCGACGGGTCCTTCGCCGTGAACTCGTCCGCCACGGACCGCGCGAGGCGCGCGCCCTCGAGGTTCAGCTCGTGGGCGAGGGGCTCGAGCCGGTAGTCGGCCTGCGAGATCGTCGTCGCGTTGAAGGTGTTGGTCTCCAGGATGTCCGCGCCGGCCGCGAGGTACTGGCCGTGGATCTCGCGGATCACCTGGGGACGGGTGAGCGTGAGCAGGTCGTTGTTGCCCTTCAGGTCCGTGCCGTGGGCCGCGAAGCGCTCGCCGCGGTACTCGGCCTCCGTGAGCCGGTAGCGCTGCACCATCGTGCCCATGGCGCCGTCGAGCACGAGGATGCGGCGCGCGAGGGCGTCGTGGAGGGCCGCGATGCGGGCCGGGCGGTCGGGGTGGGTGTCCATGGTGGTCGCCTGAAACGAAAGAACCCGCCAGCGCAAGCGGGCGGGTTCTCGGGGGATCGCCGCTTTAGCTGGATTTGTTGAGCGCCCGCAAGCTGAAGCTCAAATCGGCGCTGGAGACGGCATTCTATCGCCCCGGGCCGGGGCAAGGCAAAGGCGGCCCTAGCCGCAGACCGCCCTCACCTGCTCGGCGCTCGTGAGGCCCATGAGCACCTTCTCGATCCCGTCCTGGCGCAGGGTGCGCATGCCGTCCTCCCGGGCCTGGGCCGCGATGGCCGCGGCCGACGCCCGGTGGTGCACGCGCTCGCGCAGGGCGGGCGTGCCCTCCAGGAACTCGTGCACGCCCAGGCGTCCGCGGAAGCCCGTGCCGCCGCACGCGTCGCACCCGCGGCCCTTCGCCGCGGAAAGCCGTCCGTCGGTGGCGAAGCGCTCGTGCCAGCCGGCGATGATCCGCTCGGGCGGCGGGCCGTCCGTGCCGGCCGCGTATTCCTCGGCGAGGCGCTGGACGTCCTCCTCGCCCAGATCGACCTTGCGCGAGCAGCGGGCGCACACGCGGCGCAGCAGGCGCTGGGCCAGCACGCCCAGCAGGGCGTCGCCGAACTGGTAGGGATCGAGCCCCAGGTCCAGCAGGCGCACCACGGTCTCGGGCGCGCTGTTGGTGTGCAGCGTCGAGAGCACGAGGTGGCCGGTGAGGGAGGCTTCCACGGCCGTCTCGGCGGTCTCGCGGTCGCGCATCTCGCCGATCATGATCACGTCCGGGTCCGCCCGCAGGAAGGCGCGCAGCGCGTCGGCGAAGGTCCAGCCGATGCGCGCGTTCACCTGCACCTGCGAGAGCCCCTCCTGCGTGATCTCCACCGGGTCCTCGGCCGTCCAGATCTTGCGCTCCGGCGTGTTGATGCCCGAGATCAGCGAGTGCAACGTGGTCGTCTTGCCCGAGCCCGTGGGACCGACCACCAGCAGCAGGCCGTGGGGCCGCTCGCTCAGGGTGCGCACGCGGGCGAGCACGGCGGGTGCGAGGCCCAGCTTGTCGGGCGGCAGCGCGCGGGCCGCGGCGAGCACGCGCAGCGTGACGGATTCGTGGCCGCCCGCGACGGGAATCGTGGCCACGCGAAGCTCCACGGCGGCCGGCCCGAAGCGCGAGAAGTCGATCTTGCCGTCCTGGGGCTTCCTGCGCTCGGCGATGTCGAGGTTCGCCATGATCTTCACGCGCGAGACGAGCGCGGCGCGGAACTTCGACGGCAACTCGGTGTAGTCGGCGAGGGCGCCGTCCCGGCGCATGCGGATGCGCGTCGGGCGATTGCCCTGGCCCGGCTCGATGTGCACGTCGGAAGCGCCCGACTCCACCGCGTCGAGGATGATCTTGTTCACCAGCCGCACGAGCGTCGAATCGCTCTCGCGCACCGTGTCGGGCTCGTCCTCGGTCTCGATGGGCGTCTCGAGCGCGAGACGCGAGGTGAGCTCGGTCACGCCCGCGAGGTCGAACTCGATCGCATCGGCCGCGGGCGAAGGCGCCGCGGCGGCCGTCGTCGCGATCGGCTCGATCAGCGCGTGGGCGGCCCACAGGTCCCTTGAACCGAGCGCCGCCTTGATGTCGGTCGCGTTCGCGAGGACCGGCACCGCCCGGCGGCCGCAGGAAAAGCGGATGGCCTCGATGGCTTCCGCGGAAAGCGGGTTGTCCATCGCGACCACGAGCCGGCCTTCGCCGTCCAGGCACAGCGGCACCATGAGGTGGCGGTGGCACTGCACCCGTGGCACGAGGCGCTGCGCCTCCGGGTCCGCGGGAAAGGTCCGCGCGTCCACCCGCGGGATGCCGAGCTTCTGGGCCATCACGCCCTTCAGCTGCTCCGGGCGCACCGCGCCCATGTCCACGAGCACCTCGCCCAGGGGCGTGCCCTTGCGCTTGCGCTGGCGCGACAGCGCGACGGAGAGCACCTTGTCGTCGATGATCCCCGCCTCGAGCAGCACCTCGCCGAGCTTGCGGATGGGGCTCGCGGCGTGCCGCGCGAGCGCCTCCAGCAGTTCCGGGATCGTCGCGATCGGCGCGTCGGCCGGCGGCGGCGCGGGCGGCGGGACCACGTCCTGCGGCACGAGGCGGAGCCCGGCCTTGGGCGCATCCGTCCACTCGAAGGATTCGATCTGCGCGGACGGCACGAAGAGGCGGGCCACGGCCTTCTCGCCGGCGGGCGGATAGAGGTACAGGCCCTCGTCGCGCCGGAGCGCGCCGGCGCTTTCGCCTTCCAGGTGCTCGCCGGCCGGGAACGTCAGGCGATAGGGGCGGCGAAGCGTGGCGGTATCCGCGGGCGGGGCCGCGAGATCGAGGGGCCGGGTGAGCATGACCACGCGCACGGTGGCGGCCGGGACGACCTTGGCCGTCCGCTCGCCTTCCGGCAGGAAGTCGACGGTGCCCGAGGGCTCGACGCGGCTCGCCATGCCGGCCTGGCTCGAGCCGTCCGCGAAGTCCAGGCGGCAGCGCTCGAGGCGCGTGGCGAGTTCGCCGCGGCGCCAGGGCGACATCGGCGGTGAAGGCCAGCCGGTGAGCAGGTCGCTTCCGGCCGCGGGCTCGGCGGCGGACGGGACCGCCACGGCGGGCGCGATGTCCTCGAGCGCGAGCGGGACGGGCGTGGCCGACGCCGTTTCGTCGAGGGCGGGAAAGGCCCCACCGATCGCGGGGGGGCTCATCGGTGGGCGGCCCGGCGGGAGAACCCGACGGGGCATTGCGAAGTCGAAGGGTGTGCGCGGGTCATTTCTTGTTATCGTCCGCCGTCGTCGGAAGCGGAGCGTGGGGGTTGGACAGCCGCATGGTGCACGAAGCGGCGGCGGAATTTCCGTGGTCCGCGTCACTCGCCCGCTTCAACGGTAACATGGCGGTCCTTGCGCTTTCGCGCAGGCCGCGCGAACCGACGAAGTTCGACGAGAACAAGCCATCCCGAAGGAATTCCACGCCATGACGAATCGCATCGCCCTGCTCGCCGCCTCGGCCCTCGTGGCCGCCTCGCTCGCGTCCTTCGACGCCGACGCCGCCAAGCGCTTCGGCGGCGGCAGCAGCCTCGGCAAGCAGCGCGCCACGCCCACGCAGAGGGAAGCGGCCCCGGCCGCGCCCGCCGCGCCGGCCTCTCCCGCGCAGAACGCCGCGCCGGCCAAGCCCGCGGCGCCCGCCGCCACGCCGGCCGCGCCCGCCCCGAAGCCCGCCGGTTTCCTCGGCAAGTTCGGCGGCCTGATCGCCGGCTTCGCCATCGGCGCGGCGCTCATGTCGCTCTTCGGCGGCGGCGCCTTCGGCACCTTCATGGCGGGCCTGCTGATGGTCCTCGCCGTGGTGGCCATCGGCTTCTTCGCCTTCCGCCTGCTCGCCGGCCGCGGCCGCGCCAAGCCCGCGCGCGAGCCCGTGCAGTTCGCCGGCGTCGGCTCAGCGCCCGCGCCTTCGGAGCCCGCCCAGGCCGAGCCCCGAGCCTCCCGCATCCCGCCCATCGGCGGCGGCGTCTCCGCGCCCACGGGCACCGCGCCCTCGGCGGCCGCCACGCCCGTGCACCAGCCCAGCTTCGAGCCGGCGGCTTTCCTGCGCGTGGCGAAGACCTCGTTCATCCGCCTTCAGGCCGCGAACGACGCGAAGGACCTGGACGACATCCGCGACTTCACCACCCCGGAGCTCTACGCGGCCCTCGCGATGCAGATCGCCGAGCGCGGCGACGAACCCCAGCGCACCGAGGTCGTGAGCGTCGACGCGAGCCTCGCCGAGACCGCGATGGAGGACGGCTTCGAGATCGCGAGCGTGCGCTTCACCGGCCTCATCCGCGAGACGCCGGGCGCCCAGCCCGAGGCCTTCGACGAGATCTGGCATGTGCGCCGCAAGGCGTCCGACCCCAAGGCCGCCTGGCTCATCATGGGCATCCAGCAGGTCGGCTAGCCCCTTCCGCCCCACCCGCGGGCGCTTGATTCCCCTCAAGCGCCCGCGGCGCCCTTGCCCCATCATGGGCGCCTCTCGACGCCGGAGTCCCCCATGAAGCTCGCCCCCCTCGCCCTCGCCATCGCCCTCGCGGCCGCCGCGCCCTTCGCGCTCGCCCAGTCCCAGCCGAGGATCGGCTCGATCTCCGGCGAGGTGCTCGAAGTGCTCGATGTGGAGGCCTACACCTACCTGCGCCTGAAGACGAAGGAAGGCGAGAAGTGGGCGGCCGTCACCCGCGCCAGCGTGAAGAAGGGTGCCACCGTCACGGTGGACGCCGCCGCGCCCATGCCCAACTTCGAGAGCAAGGCGCTCGGCCGCAAGTTCGACATGATCTATTTCGGCAACCTGGGCGGCGCGAACGCCAAGGCCATGGCCTCCCAGCCCAATCCCCACGGCACCTCGCAGCCCGCCGCGCAGGTGGACAAGGTCGCGAAGGCCACGGGCGCCGACGCGAGGACGGTCGCCGAGGTGATCGGCGGCTCGAAGGCCCTCAAGGACAAGTCCGTCACCGTGCGCGGCAAGGTGGTCAAGGTGACGAGCGGCATTCTCGGCATGAACTGGCTGCACATCCAGGACGGCTCGGGCAAGGCCGCGGACAACACCCACGACCTCATCGTGACCACGAAGGAGCACGCCGCCGTGGGCGACGTGGTGAGCGCGAAGGGCACCGTGCGCACCGACGTGAACGTGGGCGCCGGCTACCAGTACGCGGTGCTGGTGGAGAACGCCTCGCTCAAGAAATAGGCGGCCCGCCGCCATGCGCCTCGCGGCCGCCCTGGCGGGTCTCGCGTTCTCGGCCGCCGCGGTGGCCGCCCCGGGCCTGCCCAAGGGCGCGATCGCCGAAGGCGAGCTGCTGCGCGACGAGCCGCTCTACGGCCTGTTCCACGACTACCGGCGCCTGTCGGAGCTGCGCGGCAAGCCCCTCGTGATCAACGTGTGGGCGAGCTGGTGCGCGCCCTGCCGGGCCGAGATGTCCTCCCTCGACCGCCTCGCGCGCCGCCACAACGGCAAGTCGATCCACGTGATCGGCATCTCCACGGACGATTACCCGGAAAAGGCCGCCGATTTCCTCACGCGCACCCAGGTCTCCTTCGACAACTACGTCGACAGGAAGCTCCTGTGGGAGACGATGCTGGGCGCGAACCGCATCCCGCTCACGGTGTTCGTGGACGCGAAGGGGCGCCTGGTGAAACGCGTGTACGGCGCCCGGGAGTGGGACAGCCCCGACAACCTCGCGCTGGTCGAATCGATCCTCGGCGTGAAGCTGGCGGCGCCGGGCAAGCGCTGAGCCGCGCCTAGCCGGCAGCGGCCTTCTTCGCTTCCAGTTCTTCCCAGCGGGCGAGCAGCCCCGTGAGCTCCAGCTCGATCGCCTCGTGGCGCGCGTGCATCCGCCCCACTTCGGCGCCGCCCACCTTGCCGTAGGTCGCCGGATCCGCGAGGGCCGCGGCGATGGCCTTCTGCTCCGCTTCCAGCGCCTCGAGTGCCGCGGGCAGGCCCTCGAGCTCGCGCACCTCGTTGAAGCCGAGCCGCACGCGCTTGCGCGGCTCGCGCGTGTCGCCGGACGGCGCGGTCTTCGGTGCCTCCGCGTCCGGCATCGCCTCCGCCGGCGCCGCGCGCCGCGCGCGATCGAAGTCGCTCCAGCCCCCCGCGTACTCCCGCCAGCGCCCTTCGCCTTCGAAGGCGAGGGTCTGGGTGACCACGTTGTCGAGGAACGCGCGGTCGTGGCTCACGAGGAAGACCGTGCCCTCGTAGTCCTGCAGGAGCTGCTCGAGGAGCTCGAGCGTCTCGATGTCCAGGTCGTTCGTGGGCTCGTCCAGCACCAGCACGTTCGCCGGCCGGGCGAAGAGCCGCGCGAGCAGCAGGCGGCTCCTCTCGCCGCCCGAGAGGGCCTTCACGGGCGCGTTCGCGCGCTCCGGCGGGAAGAGGAACTCGCCCAGGTAGCTGATCACGTGCTTGCGCCCGCCGCCCGCCTCGACGAAATCGCTGCCCGGGGAGATCGTGTCCGCGAGCGTCGCCTCCTCGTCGAGCGCCGCGCGGAACTGGTCGAAGTAGGCGACGGCCACCTTCGTGCCCAGCCGCGCGGTCCCCGCATCGGGCGCGAGCTCGCCCAGGATCAGCTTGAGCAGCGTCGACTTGCCGCAGCCGTTGGGACCCACCAGGCCCACCTTGTCGCCGCGAAGCAGGCGCGCGGTGAAATCCGCGACCACCGTCCTTTCGCCGAAGCGCTTCGAGACGCCCTCGAGCTCCGCGACGAGGCGCCCCGAACGCTCGCCCGTGGCTACCGCGAGGCCGACCTTTCCCGAGCGCTCGCGCCGCGCCGCGCGCTCCGCGCGAAGCTGCTCGAGGCGCCGCACGCGGCCTTCGTTGCGGGTGCGCCGCGCCTCGACGCCCTTGCGGATCCAGGCCTCCTCCTGCGCGAGCACCTTGTCGAACTTGCGGTTGACCACCGCCTCGACCGCGAGCTGCTCGGCCTTGCGCTGTTCGTAGGCCGCGAAATGGCCCGGGTAGTCGCCGAGGCGTCCGCGGTCCAGCTCGACGATGCGCGTGGCCACCCGGTCGAGGAAGCGCCGGTCGTGGGTCACGAAGAGCGCGGCGCCGGAAAAGCCCGTGAGCAGCGATTCGAGCCACTCGATGCCCGCGATGTCGAGATGGTTGGTCGGTTCGTCGAGCAGCAGCAGGTCCGGCTCCTGCACGAGCGCCCGCGCGAGCGCCACGCGCTTCTTCATCCCGCCGGAGAGCGAGGCCACCGGGTCGTCGGCCGGCAGGCCGAGCCGGTCGATGGCCGCGTCGACGCGGTGCTGCAGCGTCCAGCCGCCGGCCGATTCCAGCGCCTCCTGCGCCTTCTGCAGGCGCGCCATCGCGTCGCCCTCGCCGTGCGCCAGTTCATGGGCCGCGCCGTGATACGCGACGAGCAGGCCCGACACGTCGCCCAGGCCTTCGGCCACGGACGCGAAGACCGTCGCGCCTTCGCGGAACGCGGGCTCCTGCGCCACCGAGGCGAGCCGCGCGCCGGCGGCGAGTCGCACGGTCCCGTCATCCGGCCGCGCGGCGCCCTCGACGATCCTGAGCAGGCTCGACTTGCCGGTGCCGTTGCGGCCGATGAGGCCCACGCGCTCGCCGGGCTCGATCACGAGGCTCGCGTGGTCGAGCAGCGGCAGGTGGCCGAAGGCGAGCGAGAGGTCGTCGAGCTGCAGGAGCGGCACGGGAAGCGGGCGGGAAGGCGACGGCAGGACGCCATTGTCTCATTCGCGGGCGGACGGCCGCCCGGCCCGGCGAAAAGATTCCGTAACGCACGCGCCCCGGGGCCGGGCCGATGATCGGCCCATGCGCGCGCCCCTCCTTCTCGCGGCGGCCGCTCTCGCCTGCGTCGCCTGCGGCGGCGGTGGCGGCGGCCCCTCCGGCACCACCCAGACACTTCCCGGCAACTTCACGGATCCGGTGCTCTATTCCGGGCTCTCGACGGGATCGCTCGCCACCGCCAACGAGATCGTCGCCACCACGCAGGGCACGGTGACGATCGGAGGCACGGCCGTGGCCTACACCGCGACGGCGGGCCACCGCATCGCCCTTCGCCTCGGCACGGGCGAACCGCAGGCCTCGTACTTCTACGTCGCCTACTCGGTGCCGGGGCGCGACCCGGCCACCCGTCCCGTCACCTACTTCTACAACGGCGGGCCGGGATCGGCCTCGATGTGGCTGCACCTGGGCTCCTACGGCCCGAAACGCCTCGCCGCCAACGCGCCCTCGCTCGAGACGCCGCAGCCCTTTCCTCTCGTCGACAACGCCGAGAGCCTGCTCGACGTGACGGACCTGGTCTTCGTGGACGCCGTGGGCACGGGCCTGTCCCAGGCCATCGCGCCGCGCACCAACGCGAGCTTCTGGGGCGTCGAGGCGGACGCGGAGGGCTTCCGCGACTTCGTGATGCGCCACACGATCGCGACGGGCCGCCAGGCGAGCCCGCGCTTTCTCTTCGGCGAGTCCTACGGCACCACCCGCAGCGCCGTGCTCGCGCGGCTGCTCGAGCAGGCGGGCTCTCCCCTCGCGGGCGTCGTGCTGCTGTCGTCCGTGATGGACTACAACGCCAACTGCGGCGTGGTGAACCGGCCGATCAGCTGCGCGGGCTACGTGCCGTCCTATGCGGCGACGGGCGCGTGGTTCTCGCGCGTCGCGCCGCCGGTGGCCGCGGGCGGTCTCGAGGCCTTTCTCGCGGACCAGCGGGCCTTCACGGCCGCGTCGTACCAGCCGGCGGTGCTCGCGCAGTTCGCCAGCCCCGCCTCGCCGCCGCCCGCGGGACTCGCCGCGCAGCTCGCCGCGCGCACGGGCTATCCCGAGGCCGGCTGGACCGCGCAGCTCAACCTGCGTCCCTCGACTTTCCGGCAGGGGTTCGCGTCCGGCACGCTCCTCGGCCGCTACGACGCGCGCATGGCCGTGGCGACGACGAGCCCCCTCGCCGTGGGGGGAGACCCGTCCAACGCGTTCCCGAGCCCCTCGTTCACGCAGGCGATCCCGACCTATCTCGGCTCTCTGGGCTACACCAATCCCACGCCCTACCTCGCGTTCAACAACATCATCGAGAACTGGGATTTCTCCCACGACGGGCGCGACCTGCCCGACGTGATGCCGGACCTCGCCGCGGCCCTCGCGCTCAATCCGCGCCTCAAGGTGCTCGCGGTCTCGGGCTACCACGACCTCGCGACGCCCTTCCACCAGACCGAGCTCGACCTCGCGCGCCTGCCCAACACCGCGATAACGGTGCTCAACTACGTGGGCGGCCACATGATGTATCTCGACGACGCCTCGCGCGTGAAGCAGAAGGCCGAGCTCGCCGCGTGGTATCGCGCCGCGGTGCCCGGGCTCGCGAAGGCGGAGCCGGCGGCGCCTTCGCCGGCCATCGCCGCCGTTCCCTCGCTGCTCGCGTCCCCGCCGGCCGCGATGGTCGGCGAGCGAGAGGAGGCCGTGGTGCCCGAACGCCTGAAGTCCAAGGCGACGCCGCTCGCCTCGCCTCGGGGAGAAGCCCTCGTTCGCCAAGGGGAATCGCGGCTCGCCTCGGCCTTCGAATCGGCCTCCGCGCGCTACGGCGGCACGCTCTCGCGGGACGAGGCCGCGCGCGAGGGCCTGGGCTACGTCGCGCGGGCGTTCGAGGCCATTGCGCAGGGCCGCGACCGCGTGGACTTCGCCGCCGTCCGCGCGTGGCTTTCCCGCCGCGCATCGCGAATCGACTGAGACCGCGGTCGCCGGGCCGGCATAGAATCGGCCCATGAATCCCGCCTGGACCTGGCTCGTTCCCGCCGCCGCCCTCGGCCTGCTCGCCGCGGCGTTCGCGCTCGGCACGGGGCCTGCCATCGCCGCGCTCGCGGGCGTCGCGCTCGTCGGGGCGGTGATCGCCGCCGTGCACCACGCGGAGGTCGTCGCGCACCGCGTCGGCGAGCCCTACGGCACGCTCGTGCTCGCCCTCGCCGTCACGGTGATCGAGGCCTCGCTCATCCTGTCGATGATGCTCGGCGGCGGTCCGGGCACGGAGACCCTCGCGCGCGACACGCTCTACGCGGCCATCATGATCATCTGCAACGGCGTGGTCGGCCTGTGCATCCTGGTGGGGGGCCTCAAGCACCGCGAGCAGGTCTTCCGCGTCGAGGGCGCCCACGCGGGCTACGCGGCCCTGGTCGCGATGGCGGGCCTCACGCTCGTGCTGCCGGTCTTCACCGTGACCACGCCGAGCGGCACCTACAGCGCCTCGCAGCTCGCGTTCGCGGCCGTCGCCTCGCTCGCCCTCTGGGCCGTCTACGTCTTCGTGCAGACGGTGCGCCACCGCGACTACTTCCTGCCGGCCGAGGCCGCCCATGACGAGTCCGCCCACGCCGAGCCGCCCTCGAACGCCACCGCCTGGGCGAGCTTCGGGCTGCTCTTCGCTTCCCTCGTGGGCGTGGTGGGCCTCGCCAAGGTCCTCTCGCCGTCCATCGAGCGGGCGGTGGCCGCGGCGGGCGCGCCCCGCGCGGTGATCGGCATCGTGATCGCGCTCATCGTGCTGCTGCCCGAGACCTGGGCGGCCGTGCGGGCCGCGAGGGCCAACCGCCTGCAGACCAGCATGAACCTCGCGATCGGATCGGCCCTCGCGAGCATCGGGCTCACGGTGCCCGTGGTGGCGCTCGCGGCCATCGCCCTGGGCAAGCCCCTCGTGCTCGGGCTCGACCCGAAGGATCTCGCGATGCTCGCCCTCACCTTTCTCGTCGGGACGATCAGCCTCGGCACGGGCCGCACGCATCTCATGCAGGGCGCGGTGCTGCTGGTGATCTTCGCGGCGTACCTGTTTCTCGCGCTGGTGCCCTAGGCCCGGCGCGCCGCGCGCCTAGGCGCCCACCGGCTCGAGCAGCGCCCCCGCCTCGCGCAGGCGCCGCTGCAGCGCGCCGACTTCCACGGAACGCACCCGGCCGCCATCGGCCAGGCTCGCCGCCGCGCCCACGCCCGCCGCCTCGCCCAGGGCCAGGCAGGGCCCGGCCACCCGCACCGAAGCCTGGGCCCCGTGCTCGGCCGACAGGGGGCGCCCCGCGACGAGCAGGTTGTCGAAGCCCGCCACCACGAGGCAGCCCCAAGGGACGCCGTACCACTCGCCGTCCGGCAGGAAGTCCCAGCTCGTCGCGCGCCCGCGGCCGTGATTCTCGAGCGGCCACGCGGAGCAGGCGATGCGGTCGGCGGGTTTCGCGCACGCGCGCACCTGCGCCTCCGTGAGCACGGCATCGCCCCGGACGAGGCGAGTCTCGCGCACGCCGACGCGGGCGCCGATGTCGATCACGCGCGCCGAGGCGAAGCCCGGGACGTAATTCCGGAAGACCTCCTCGTACAGCCGCACCTGGCGGCGGCCCTCGCGCTCGGCCTCGCCCAACTGCGCCACGTCCGAGAGGTCGAACGGGGAACCGTCGGGTCGACCGAGCTTGGTGACGTTCAGGTGCGCGACGCCCTCGAGCGGGTTCAGGTGCACGCCCGTCGCCGTGCGCGGCAGCGGGTGGCCATCGGCGACCGCGCGCTCGAGGCATTCGCGGATCTCGGCCCGCGACAGGGCGCCGGCCCGCGCGGTGTCCACGCCGCCCAGCCGGAACATCGTGGACCCGTACTGCGTCTCGCCGTCCCGCCCGAGCGCGAAGCCCGCGCCGGCCCGCGCGGCCACGTCGCCGTCGCCCGAGCAGTCGACCACCACGTTCGGCACGATCGCTCCCCGTCCGGACTTGCTTTCGACGAACACGGCGCCCACGTGGCCGCCCTCGGTCGCGACGGCCACCGCCGTCGCGTGCAGCATCACCGAGACGCCGTGGGCGGCGGCCATCTCGTCGAGGACGCCCTTCAGGCGCACGGAGTCGTAGGGCACGCCGACGATGCGGCCGTGACGCTTCGGCGGGCGGATCGCATCGACCGCGGCGAGCCGCCCCTCGAGCTCGACGCACAGGCCGCCGACCACCCGCACGAGCGCGTCCTCGCCCCCGACCGCGTGGATGCCGCAGAAGCCGCCCAGCGTCACGATCGTGAGGGTGCCCCCGAGACAGCCGTGGCTTTCCACGAGCAGCGTGCGGGCCCCCGCGCGGGCCGCGGCACAGGCCGCCGCGAAGCCCGCCGGCCCGCCGCCCACCACCAGCACGTCGGGCTCGGCGACGATCGGGACGTCGCGCGCCGGTTCGCGGATCGCGCGCGTCATCGCGGCGGGTCCCGGTCCCCGATCAGCACGGCGCCCTTCGTGATGGGCTGCACCACGCGCGCATAGACGTCGAGCCAGCCGCGCTCGTCGGCACCGGCATGGGGAATGCGGTCGGTCGCGCGCCGTGCCAGTTCCTCCACGGGCACCTCGAGGGTGACGCGATGGGCGTCGATGTCGATCACGATGCGATCGCCCTCCTGCACGAGGCCCAGCGGGCCGCCGAGCGCCGCCTCCGGCGAGACCTGCCCGATGGCGATGCCGCGATTGAGCCCCGAGAGCTGGCCATCGGTGATCACGGCGACGCTCGCCGACAATCCCGCGCCGTCGACGGCGGCCACGAACCCGGACGCGAGCGCCATGCCGGGGCCGCCGCGGCAGCCCATGCCGGAGAGCACCGCCACCGTGCCGGGCACGAGCCGGCCGGCCTTGAGCGCCGCGAGGGCCTGCTCCTGCGAGCCGAACACGAGCGCGCGGCCCTCGAAACGCGAGGCCTTCGCGCTCGCGTCGCCCAGCTTGAGGATCGATCCCTCGGGCGCGAGATTGCCGCGCATCACGACGACCGAAGGCTTGCGGGAAATCGGGTCGTCCAGCGCCCGGATCAGCGCGCCGGGCGGCGGGGCCTCCGCGATTTCCTCGTCCCACGAGCGCCCCGAGACCGTCATCGCGTCCCCGTGCAGGATCGGAGCGAGCCGCGCGAGCACCCCGCGGGTGCCCCCGGCTTCCTCCAGCGCCTCGATGCGCGTATCGCCGTTGGGCCGCACGGCGCACAGCAGGGGCACCCTCGGGCCCAGCCGATCGTAGAGCTCGTAAAGATCCACGGGGCAGCGCGCTTCCGCCGCCACCGCCTGCAGGTGCCGGACGAGGTTGATGGACGCCGAGAGCGCGAGGCCGCACATCACCGCGTTCTCGAAGGCCTTCGCCGTGAGGATGCGGCTGGGCTTCAGGTCTTCGCGCACCATCGCGACGATGCGCCGGCCCGCGGCCTCCGCGAACGCGAACATCGGCCCGCCGTTGGCGAGCACCGGGCTCGAGCCCGGCAGCGCGAGGCCCAGGGCCTCGGCCGCGATGTGCATCGTGTTGGCGGTGCCCATGCCCGCGCACACGCCCGGACCGCGGATCGCCACGTCGCACATCGCGCCCAGCTGCTCGAGCGTAATGTGCCCCGCGCCGACCTTGCCGACGCTCTCGTAGACCTCCTCGATGTCCACCGCGCGGCCGTCGAGGTGCCCGTGGGGCTGGTAGCCGCAGGCCACGACGATCGTGGGGATGTCCAGCCGCGCGGCGGCCATGAGCTGCCCAGGCGCCGTCTTGTCGCACGAGGCGAGGCACACCATGCCGTCGAGCTGCGCGCCCTCGACCTGCACCTCGATGTCGTTCACCAGGAGGTCCCGCGAGGGCAGGATGTAGCGTCCCTGGCGGCCCGCGCTGGTGATGAAGTCGCTCGGGGCCGCGGTGCGGATCTCGAAGGGCACGCCGCCCGCCTCTCGGATCGCGGCCTTCACGCGCGCGGCCACGCCGTCCAGGTGGCTGAAGCACGAGGAGAGCTCGGAGGACGTGTTGACCACCGCGATCTTGGGCTTCTCGAGATCGGCGTCCGTGAGGCCGAGCGCCTTCCACTGCGCCCGGCGGACGGCCCAGCGCGGGGTGCCCGGTTCGAAGTTGCTGCGCAGCGGTCGCGTTGTCATCGGCCCTCCCGGCGCGGCGTCGCCGAGGCCGTGGCCCGGCCCGTCGATCCGCGGATCACGAGTTCGTTGGCGAGGCAGCGGTGCGAGACCGGGCGGCCGGGCTCGCCGATCCGCGCGAGCAGCAGCTCGATCGCCTGCGCGACCATCTGCTCCATGGGCTGGCGCACGGTGGTGAGATCGTAGGCGCCCCAGGAGGCGAGCTCGATGTCGTCGTAGCCCACGATCCAGAGATCCTCGGGAATGCGCACGCCCCGGGCGCGCGCGCCGTCCATGGCGCCCATGGCGAGCACGTCGTTCACGCAGAAGATGGCATCGGGCGGCGAGGCGAGCTCGAGCAGCCGTCCGGCGGCCTGCACGCCGCTCGCGTGCGAGAACGTCTCCGAGCGGAAGCAGTGGTGCGGCGAGAGCTCCACGCCCCGCTTCGCCAGGGCCTTGCGGAAGCCCTGCTCGCGGTCGCGGATGGTGCTCGCCCTCGGGACGCCGCCCACGAGCGCGATGCGCTTGCGGCCGCAGGCCACGAGGTATTCGGCCACTCGCCGGCCGCCGTCGAGGTTGTCGCTCTCCACCTGGTCGCTGGCGTAGTCCTTCACGACGCGGTTCAGGAGCACCACGGCCGACTCCCCGGCCGGCACCTCGCGCAGGAACTCGCTCTCGCCCGTCGCCGCGGTGAGGATCACGCCGTCCACCACGCCCTGCCGCAGCGCGCGGATCGCCGGCGCGTCGCCGCCGTGGTCGGAATCCCAGACGATCATGCGCTGGCCCAGTCGCGCGAGCTGGGCGCCGATGGCCTCGAGCATCGCCGGGTAGAGCTGGTAGGACAGGCGCGCGACCACGACGCCGATCGAATCGGCCCGCCCCGCGCGAAAGGCGCGGGCCGCCGCGTTGGGCTCGTAGCGGGTCTCGGCGAGGACCTTGAGAACGCGCTCGCGGGTGGCCGGGCGCACCTTCGGGTCCCCGCGCAGCACCCGCGAGACGGTTGCCTGCGATACCTCGGCGAGGCGCGCGATGTCGTGGCTGGTCACCGCCCCGTTGCCGCCGGAGCGCGCCTCGCCCGCCGCCGCGCGCCGCGCCGCCAAGCTCAGTCCAGCTCGATCTTGTTGTCGCGGGCGACCTTGCCCCACTTGGCGATCTCGTCCTTCACGTACTTGTCGAAGGCCTCCGGCGTGCTGCCCACGATGATCGCGCCCAGGCCCTGCAGCTTCTCGGCCACGTCGGGCATCTTGAGGATCCTGTTGATCTCCGCGTTCAGGCGCGCCACGACCTCCTTCGGCGTGCCGGCCGGCACCATCACGCCGCCCCACGACACGGCCTCGTAGCCCGGCAGCGTCTCGGCGACGGTCGCGATCTCCGGCATGCCGTCGAGCCGCTTGGTGCCCGTGACGCCGATGGCGCGCCGCTTGCCGCTCCTCACGTGGGGAAGGCCCGCCACGGTCGTGGGCAGCGCCACCTGGATCTGGCCGCCGATGAGGTCGACGATGGACGGGGCGTCGCCCTTGTAGGGCACGTGCTGCATCTTGATGCCGCCCAGGGCGTTCAGCAGCTCGCCCGACAGGTGGTTCGAGGCGCCCTGGCCCGCGGAGCCGAAGCTCACCTTGCCCGGGTTGGCCTTCGCGTAGGCGATGAGCTCCGGGATCGACTTGACCGGCAGGCTCGGGTTCACCACGACCACCTGCGGCACGATCGTGGTGAGCGTGACGCCCTGGAAGTCCTTGATCGCGTCGTAGGGCAGCTTCTTGTAGACGACCGGATTGAGCGCGTTGGGGCCCAGGTTCGCCATGAGCATGGTGTAGCCGTCGGGCGCGCTCTTGGCGACGAACTCCGTCGCGATGATGCCGTTGGCGCCGGGCTTGTTCTCCACGACGACGCTCTGGCCGAGGCTCTCGCCGAGCTTGGCGGCGATGAGCCGCGCGGTCACGTCCGAGGCGCCCCCGGGGGGATAGACCACGATGAACTTGATGGGCTGCTTGGTGGGCCAGCCCTGCGCCTGCGCCGCGAGGGGCGCGAGGAGCGAGGCGGCGAGAGCCAGCGCAAGGCCGGCGAGCTTCGGGACGAGCTTCATGGGCTTTCTCCTCCTTCTTCGGGTTGTCGGCGCCTCAGATGACGCCCTTGTGCTGCAGGTCGGCGATGCGCCCGGCGTCGAGGCCGAGGTCCTTCTCGAGAACGTCCCGCGTGTGCTCGCCCAGCACGGGCGGCCCCCGGCGGTATTCGATCGGCGTGCGGCCGTAGCGGATGGGGTTGGCCACCTGCGGCACGGTGCCGGCCGCCGCATGGGGCAGGTCGAGGCGCAGCCCCCGGTGGATCACCTGCTCGTCGGCGAAGACCTGCGCGATCGTGTGGATGGGGCCGCAGGGCACGCCCTGGGCCTCCAGCGCGGCCATCCACTCGGCCGTGGTCTTCGCCTTCATCGCCTGCGCGATGATCGCCACGAGCGCGTCGCGGTTCGCGAGGCGGCTGCGGTTGTCGATGAAGCGCGGCTCCATCGCGATCGCGAGCCCGGCCACGCCGCAGAACTTGCGGAACTGGCTGTCGTTGCCGATGGCGAGGATCAGGTTGCCGTCCTTCGTCGGGAACGCCTGGTAGGGCGTGAGGTTGGGGTGGGCGTTGCCCCAGCGCTGCGGCACCCGGCCGGAGACGAGGTAGTTCAGGTTGTGGTTCATGAGCCAGGCGACCTGCGCGTCGAGCAGCGCCATGTCGATGTGCTGGCCCAGGCCGCTTGCGTCGCGTTCGCGCAGGGCCCCGAGGATCGCAACCGCGGCGTACATGCCCGTCATGAGGTCCGCGATGGGCACGCCGCACTTCTGCGGCCCGCCGCCGGGCAGGTCGTCGCGCTCGCCCGTGATGCTCATGAGCCCGCCCATGGCCTGGATCATGAAGTCGTAACCCGCGCGCGCGCGGTAGGGCCCGGTCTGGCCGAACCCGGTGACGGAGCAGTAGACGAGGCGCGGGTTGTCTCCAGCGAGCGTCCCGTAGTCCAGGCCGTAGCGGCGCATGTCCCCGACCTTGTAGTTCTCGACGAAGACGTCGCACGTCGCGGCGAGGGCGCGGGCGATCGCCTGGCCCTCCGCATCGGCGATGTCGAGCGTGATCGACTTCTTGCCGCGGTTGGTCGACGCGAAGTAGGCGGAGTCCGTCGTGTCGCCGCCGCCCTCCTTCGGCAGGAACGGCGGGCCCCAGGCCCGCGTGTCGTCGCCCGTGCCCGGCCGCTCGACCTTGATCACCTCCGCCCCGAGGTCCGCGAGCACCTGCGTGCACCACGGGCCCGCGAGGATGCGCGAGAGGTCGAGGACGCGGATGCCGGCGAGGGGGGCGGTCACTTGTCGAGCAGGATGCCGGGATTGAGGATCCACTTCGGATCCAGCGTGTCCTTGGTCGCGCGGATCACCTCGCGGTAAAGCGGCGGGATCTCCCGGTCGTACCACTGGCGGTGGTCCGGCCCCAGCGAGTGGTGGTGCGTGATGGTGCCACCCGCGTCGCACATGGCGTCCGAGGCCGCGCTCTTGATGGCCCAGAATTGCTCGACCAGCTTCGACTTGTCGCCCAGGGCGTGCCAGGTGAAGTAGGGCGCCGGGCCGTCCGGGTACACGTGCGTGAAGCGCACGGTGCACGTGCCCTCGCGGCCCGTGATCTCGCGGATGGCCTTCAGGGTGCGTTCCTTCACGGTCGCCTGGAAGTCGAGGTACCGGTCCCAGGTGACGCAGCTCTCCATCGTGTCGCGCATCACGCCGCGCGCGATGGCGTGGGGGCGCAGGTACGGGCCGCGAAGGAACTTGTTGCGCCAGTTGCCGGCGGCACCCTTCTTCTGCGACTCCTCGTCCTCCAGCGCCTCCCGGTCCCACTCGCCGCCGAAATCGCCGCAGATCTCGAGCGCGCGGGCCATCCACGCGTCGAGCGGGTGATCGCCGGATTCGAAGGTGAGGACCAGCACGTCCTTCGTGCCGTCGCCGGCCTCCGTGAAGCGCGCTTCCTCGCGCTCCAGCAGGCGCGCGTTGGCCGGGAAGAGCCCCGCCTGGCTGATGACGCGCGTCGCGTTCACCGCCTTCCCGTAGTCGGCGAAGCGGACCGTCGTCGCCGAGCGGAAGGTCGGCTTCTTGTGCAGACGCACCCATGCCTCCGTGATGATGCCCAGGGCCCCCTCGGAGCCGAGGAACAGGCGGTCCGGATTGGGCCCGGCGCCGGAGGTAGGCCAGCGGTGCGAGGCGATCGCGCCCGAGGGCGTCACCACACGCAGGCTCTCGACGTGGTCGTCGATCTGGGTGTAGTTGGTGGCGTAGTGGCCCGCCGCCCGCGTCGCGATCCAGCCGCCGAGCGACGAGAACTCCCAGGCCTGCAGGAAGAAGCGCATCGTGAGGCCCGAGGCCTTGAGCTGCTTCTCCATCGACGGGCCCAGCACGCCGGCCTGGATGCGGGCGGCCTGAGACGTCTTGTCGATCTCGAGCACCCGGTCGAGCCGGCGCAGATCGATGGTGACCAGGCCCTTGAATCGTCCGTCCCGGGTGTGATTCACCCCGCCCGTGACCGAGGAGCCGCCGCCGAAGGGCACGGCCGCGTAGCCGTTGTCGCCGCACCAGTCGAGAAGGGCCGCGACGTCCTTCTCGTCGCGCGGCAGGGCGACCACGTCCGGCGGGTTGGTGAAGTCGCGACGGTGGATCATCTTCGCGATGTCGTGCACCGAGCGGCCCCAGGTGTGGAAGAGGCGCTCGTGGCGATCGTCGGTGCAGAAGGCCGCCAGCGCCGCCGGAATCGGGACCCGGGAGGGCCGCAGGTCGATCTCCGAGGCCACCGGCATCGCGGCGGGCTCGAAACCGCTCACCCGGAACAGATTCGCCCAGGTCTTCTCGAACCAGCCGAGTTCGTCGGCGCCGACGACCTCGTCCTCGTAGCCCCAACCATAGAAACTGCGGCGCCGCGCGCCCTGGATGTCGTCCATGCCTCCTCCGGCAACGGCCCCGGCTGGGGCCCGTGGTGAATACATAGTCATCCGGCGCGCCGATAGTCCGGCACACCTGGTCCCGGCCATCATGACTACGTATTCTCCGCGCGTCAAGCGCGTGGGGCGGCGCCTTGCCCCGTCGGCCGGGCGGGGCTATCGTCCCCCGCCATGGCCTCGCTCCTCGACTTCGCCTACCGGCTGCCCATCCGGGTGCGCGTCGCCGCCTCCCTCGTCGCGGCGGCGGGCCTCGCCGTGGCCGCCATGCTCGGCGGGGCCGCCCACTACCACCGGGCCGAGGAGATCGACCAGGCGCGCGCGTTCGCCGAGAGCGTGAACCAGCTGGTGCTCGCGGGCCTCACCGGGTTCATGATCGCGGGCGTGCCGGACCGGCGCGGCGTCTTTCTCGACCAGATCGAGCAGGCCAACGACGTGCGCGGCCTTCGCGTGCTGCGCGGCGAGGCGGTGGACCGGCAGTACGGGCCGAGCGCGCTGTCGACGAAGCCGGGCGACGCGGCCGAGCTCGAGGTGATCCGCACGGGCAAGGCGCTGCACGAGGTGCGCCGCGACGGCGCGCACGAATCCCTCAAGGCCGTGATGCCGATCCTCGCGCTCAGGGATTCGCTGGGCAAGAACTGCCTGGGCTGCCACCTCGTGCCCGAAGGGACGGTGCTCGGGGCGGTCACGCTCGAGATCTCGCTCGACCGGATGAACGCGGCGACCGCGTCGTTCCTGCGGCAGATGTCGCTCATCGCGCTCGCGATCCTTGCCCCGCTCGCGCTCCTCGTCTACCACACCGTGCGCCGCTCCGTGAGCCGGCCGCTGGAGGCGCTGGCCGGCAGCCTCGACGACATCGCCGCCGGCCAGGTGGACCTGGGACGGCGCCTGTCGGTGGACGGCGGCGACGAGATCGCGATGGCGCGCGCGGCCTTCAACCGCGTGCTGGACAAGGCCGACGCGATGACGCGGTCGGAGCGCATCGCGGCCGACGTGTTCGAGAACGCGATCGAGGGCATCGTCGTCACGGACCGCGACGCCCGCATCCTGCGCGTGAACCCCGCCTTCACGCGCACGACGGGCTACCTGCCGGAGGAGGCCATCGGCCAGCGGCCGAGCCTGCTCAAGTCCGGCCGCCACGACGAGGCGTTCTACCGCGCCTTCTGGGAGGCGCTCGTCGAGGACGGCGAGTGGCAGGGCGAGATCTGGAACCGCCGCAAGAACGGCGAGGTCTACCCGGAGCGGCTCAACATCAGCAGCGTGCGCGACCCCGAGGGACGCATCACCAACTACGTCGCGATCTTCGCCGACATCACGGAGAAGAAGCGGCAGGAGGCGCTGATCGTCTACCAGGCGCAGCACGACGCGCTCACCGGGCTGCCCAACCGCGCCGTGTACCAGGACCGCCTCGAGCAGGCCGTCGTGGCGGCGCGGCGCGCGAAGGGCCGGCTCGCCGTGCTCTTCCTCGACCTCGACCGCTTCAAGCAGATCAACGACAGTCTGGGACACGAGGCGGGCGACGAGCTGCTGCGGCAGGTGTCGCGGCGCCTGCGCGAATCGGTGCGCGAGTCCGACACGGTCTCGCGACTGGGCGGGGACGAGTTCACGCTGCTGCTGCCGCAGGTGGAGGGTCACGCCGGGGGCGAGCGCGTGGCCGCCCACGTGCTCGAGGCGATGCGCCGTCCGTTCCGCCTCGGCGAGCGCGAGCTGCGGGTGACCACCAGCATCGGCATCGCCATCGGTCCGGACCACGGCGAGGACGCCGAGACGCTCATGAAGCACGCCGACGCCGCGATGTACGTCGCCAAGGAACAGGGGCGCGCCGGCTACCGCCTCTACGACGCCTCGCTCGGCGAGCGCGTGGACCGGCGGCTGCAATTCGCCGCGGAGCTGCAGGGCGCGCTGGACCGCGGCGAGCTGCGCGCCTACTACCAGCCCCAGACCGCCCTCGAGACGGGCGCGCTCACGGGCGTGGAGGCCGTGCTGCGCTGGGAGCATCCCGCCCACGGGCTTCTTCGCGTGCGCGACTTCGCGGACCTCGCCGAGGAGACGGGCCTCGCGGTGCCGGCGGGCGAGTGGCTGCTTCGCGAGGCCTGCGGCCAGGCGAGACGCTGGCTCGACCAAGGGCGCGACCTCGTGCTCATGGTGAACGTGCCGCCCCGGCAGTTCCACCACGACGGCCTCGTCGCGAGCGTGGCGGACATCCTGGCCGAGACGGGCCTGCCGCCGGGCCGGCTGGAACTCGAGTTCGACGAGAGCCTCGCCATGCAGGACGTCGCGCGCACGATCGCGGTCCTTTCCGCCCTCAAGGCCCTGGGGGTGCGCCTCGCGATCTCGGAGTTCGGCCAGGGCCAGCACGCGTCCGTGGCGGACCTGAAGCGCATGCCCATCGACGCCGTGAAGGTGGCCCGCGCGGTGGTGCGCGACGTGGCGCACGACCCCGAGGGCTTCCGGTCCGTGTCGGTGCTCGCCGCGCTCGGGCGCGAGGAGCGCATCGAGGTGATGGCGATGGGCGTGGAGACGAGCGAGCAGCTCGAGGTGCTGCGGCGCATGCGCTGCGCCCACGCGCAGGGGCGCTACCTGGGCGAGCCGCTGCCCGCCTCGTCGATCGACGCGCTCGCCTCGAGCTGAAGCCCCGGGGGCTTTTCTAGCCCGCCACCATCGCGAGCAACCCCGCGACGCCCAGGCCCAGCGCCGCGAGCGAATCGCCCGCGATGAGGCCGCCGCCCACGAGCGAGGTGGCGCTCATGTCCGAGGGCATGTCCTTGTCGGCCGGCGCGCGCTTCCTCGCCCAGGTGTCGAACGCGCTCGAGACCACGCCGCCCGCGCCGAACCACAGCGAGGTGTTGAGGTTCACGAAGCCGCCGAAGGAAAAGGCGTAGGGCGAGGGCAGCAGGAACGCATCCAGCGTGAAATCCGTGGCGAAGCCCTTCCGCCCCGAGGCCACGAAGGCCCGGTAGGAAGGCAGGGACTTGATCCACAGGCGCAGCGCCTGCACGACGAGGCCGAAGCCCACGCCCACCCAGATCGCGGTGCGCTGGTGGGGCTGGTCGTCCGTGAGGCTGCGCAGCACCCCCACCACCTTGTAGGTCATGGCCGCGCTCCAGGCCGCGGGCTGCTCGCCGGCCTTCATGACCGTCTGGTCGAGAAGGAGCACCGGATACGCCGACATGAAGAGCTTCGCGAAGACCACCGCGAGGACCGCGCCCATCGCGATGCCCGCCACCTGGTAGCGGAACTGCAGCACGCGGTTGGTGCCCAGGCGCCAGCCCGTGGAGCGGTCCTGCTGCATGTCGCTCGCGGTGTTGGTGGCGATGAGCAGCACCATGCCGGCCATGAGGCCGGTGATCGGGTCCTTGAGGCCCAGCGCCGCCATGAGCACCACGCTCACCACGAAGGCCGACGAGATGGGATTGGAGTCCGTCATGCCGACGGAGATGCCGTTCACGAGCGCGAAGACGAATACCAGGAGCACCGCGAACGCGATGAAGCCCACGGGCTGCCCCAGGACCAGGTGAGCCGTCGCGATGAGGCCCGCGCCCCAGAAGACCACCCACGCGACGAGGCGCGCGACGCTGACCTTCTGCCACGGCTCCACGGCCGGGCCTTCCGCGGGGGCCTCGCGCCGCCCGGCGAGGCTCTTCACCGCGTTGCGAAGGACGAGGCCCACGTCGAGGATCGCGGCGCCCAGGATCATGCCCAGCGCGATGAGGAACGCGATCTTGCGGAAGGGCTCGCCTTCCTTGAGCCAGCCGATGGAGACGAACCACGGCGTGAGCGCCCAGAAGAGGACGCCCGAGGTGATGGCCGGGATGCCGATCCGCGCGCCCACCACCATGCCGGCGCCGAAGGTGGAGGTGGACAGCTCGATCGCGCCCACGGCCGCGACCTTGGCCGCCGCGATGCCGCCGGCGATGCCCGCCGCGACGCCCCCGCCCAGCTTGGCGATGGAGCGCCGCAGCAGTTGCGGATCCGTGAGGGCCCGCAGGATGTTGGCCACCGCAAGCCCCGACGGAAACGTGAGGCGCATGCGGTCCACGAGCAGCGGCGTGTAGAGCATGCCCACGCCCACGGCGAACATCCCGATGCACAGGATGTAGAGCGAGAGCTGCCACCACGGCGGCTGGGGCAGGCCCATCCACACCATCGCCTGGATGAGCACGCCCATGGCCGACAGGCTCGCGACGGACGCGGCCGCCGTCTGCATGAGGTTCGCGCCGTGCTTGCCCTCCGAGCCGTAGCCGAAGGTGACCGTGGAGCCGAGGATCCCCGCGAGCACCTGCCCGCCGATGAAGAAGCCCAGCGAGAAGTTCATGTAGGAGGCGGTGACGCCCCCCAGCGGCCCGAGCACGAACATGCCGAGGGCGAGCAGGAGCGCGTGGTACTTCCAGGAGCCGATGGCGGGCAGCCAGGTCCAGCGGGCGGGGACGGGGGCGGGGGTGGCGGTCGCGTTCATGGCCGCGACACTACCGCAAGGCGCGCCCCGGCGCTTGACCGGGGTCACGGCGCGTTGACCTCGTTCCGGGCGCGCCCGACAATCGCGGCACGACGCGGGCCCCTTCGAAGCCGGCGCGAATCACGAGGAGATCGTCCCATGCCGCCAGCCGGCGCCCCGCTCGCGGGAATCCAGGTCGTCGAGTTCTGCCAGGTGGCCGCGGGTCCCTTCTGCGGGATGCTGCTCGCCGACTACGGTGCCGACGTGATCAAGGTGGAGCCCCCCGAGGGCGATGCGATGCGCCAGTGGCCACCGGTGAACGACGGCTACAGCGAGAACTTCGCCTCCATCAACCGCGGCAAGCGTTCCGTCGCCTTGGACCTGAAGAACCCCGCCGACCGCGACCTCGCGCGCGCCCTCGTGCTCGAAGCCGACGTGCTGGTGGAGAACAACCGGCCCGGCGCGATGCAGCGCCTGGGTCTCGGTTGGGATTGGTTCGGGCCGCGCAAGCCCTCGCTGGTGTACTGCTCGGTGTCCGCTTTCGGGCAGGCGGGCCCGCGGCGCGAGGAAGGCGGCTTCGACTTGACCATCCAGGCGGCCGCCGGCGTGATGAGCGTGACGGGCGAGCCCGAGGGCGCGCCGGTCAAGTGCGGCGTGCCGCTGTCGGATTTCGCGGCGGGTCTCTACGCGGCCTTTTCCATCGTCTCGATGGTCCACCGCGTGCGTGCCGGCGGGCCCGGCGGCACGGTGGACGTGCCCATGTTCGCGACGACGCTCGCGATCGCGGCGCTGCAGGCGAGCGAGTATTTCGGCACCGGCCGCAATCCGCGCAAGCTCGGCTCGGCGCACCCGAGAAACGCCCCGTACCAGGCCTTCCGCGCGCGGGACGGCTGGTTCGCCATCGCCGCGGGCAACGACCGGTTGTGGAAGAGCGTGTGCGACGTGGTGGGCGCGCCGGAGTGGGCCGGCGACCCGCGCTTTTCCTCGACCACGCTGCGCGCGAAGCACCAGGGAGAACTCAAGGACCTGCTGGAGGCCCGCTTCGCCCACGGCGATTGCGCCGACTGGCTCGCGCGCTTCCGCGCCGCCGGCGTGCCCGGCGCGCCGATCAACGGCTATGCGGAGGCGCTGGCCGATCCGCAGGTCGAGGCGCTCGGCCTCGTGCGCGAGGTCACGCTGCCCGGCGGCCGCCGCACGAGGACGCTGGGCTGCCCCGTGCGCCTCGACGGCGCGCCCGTCCCCGTGAGCGATGCCTATCCCGCCCTCGGCGAGCACACGCAGTCGGTGCGCGCCGGGACGAAGGGGGCTTGATGAGTTCGGGCATCGCGACGCTGTGGCTGGACCGGCCGGACCGGGGCAACGCGCTGTCGGCCGAGGCGGTGAGGGCGCTGGCCCGCGCATTCGATGACGCCCTCGCGGATCCGGCCACGCACACGGTGGTCCTGCGCGGACGCGGCAAGCACTTCTGCACGGGCTTCGACCTGTCGGACCTGGACCGGGAGACGGACGAGTCCCTCGCGAAGCGCTTCGCCGCGCTGGAGGAATTGCTGCAGGCGGTGTGGCACGCGCCGGTGCGCACCGTGGCCCTCGCGCGGGGCCGTGCATGGGGCGCGGGCGCGGATCTCTTCGCGGCGTGCGATCTTCGCGTGGCGGCGCCGGATGCGAGCCTGCGCTTTCCCGGTCCCGCCTTCGGCATCGTGCTGGGCACGCGCCGCCTCGCCGAGACGATCGGCTGGGGCCAGGCACGACCCCTCGTCACGGAGGGCGCCACGCTCGATGCGCAGGGCGCGCTCGCGGCGGGCCTGGCCACCCACACGCTGGAAGGCGACGAGGACGCGTGGATCGCCTCGCGCATCGCGCCGCCCGTTCCCGACCGCGCGACGATGGCGGGCCTTCGCGCGGCCGTGCGGGGCGATCACCGCGCGGCGGACCTGGGCTCGCTGCTGGCGTCGGCCACGCGGCCGGGGCTGGTCGCGCGCATCCGCGCCTATCGCGAAGGGCTCGCGAAGTCCTGAAGCCGGTTGCGAGGGCCCGGCCTAGGGCCCGGGCCGGCGTGCGACGATCGTGCGGAAGCGCTTGACGGTGCCGCCGGGCGCCTCGAAGGCGTCCTCGCGCTCCTCGACGATCGCCCAGCCGGCGAAGGGCGCCACGAGCTCGTCCCGCTCGAAGAGGTGATAGCCCGCCGGGTCGAACATCGCGCGGAAGGTGGTGCCCACGACCAGCACGTTCACGACGGCGATGCCGCCCGGCGCCACGGCGTCGCGAACGGCGGCGAGCCCCGCGAGGGCCTCGTCCCGGTCGAAGAACATGAGCAGGCCGATGCAGGCGACCGCGTCCCAGGTCTCGTCGGGACGCCAGCCCCGCAGGTCCGCCTCGCGCACCCAGAGGTCGAGGCCGCTTTCGAGCGCGCGGCGCGCGAGGTCGTCCACGGCGTGGTGGCAGGCATCGAGCGCCGTCACGTGGGCGCCGGCGGAGGCGGCGGCGAACGCGAGATTGCCCAGGCCGCATCCCAGGTCGAGCACCTTGCCCTTGAGGTAGGGCAGGGCGAGCGTCTCGAAGGGATTGAGCGCGTACTCGCCCTGGGCGATCTGCCGCTCGAACTGGGCGCCGAAGAAATCGTGAGGACCGCTTCCGCTCATGGTGCGCGATGGACGAAAGGTGGGGATGATCGTGCCACGAAAAGCCGCCGCCGTGTAACCCCTATGGTTACTCCGGTTTCGGGCGATCAGTCGCCCGCGTCGACCGCCGCCATCATGCCACCGCGCCCGTGAAAGGGCGCGTGGCCTTCCGGGTCACTTCGCCTTCTCGATCTTCGTGACGACGTAATCGCCGCCTTCCTGCTTCACGTCGAACTTCACCTTGTCGTTCACGGCGAGCTTGTCGAGCACGGCCTTGTCCTTCACGACGAACATCATCGTCATCGGCGCCATGCCGATGCTCTTGATCTCGCCGTGCTTGATCATGACCTTGCCGGCCGCCTTGTCGATCTTGCGGATCTCGCCGTCCGCCAGGGCCTGGGCCAGGGCGACGGCGGGAGCGAGGGCGACGAGGACGGCGAGGGCGATGCGCTTCATGGGCTTCTCCTTCGGTTGGAAAATCGGGGTCAGGTGAAAAGGGGGTCAGGTGAAAACGGGGCTCAACCGGGTGAAAAGGGGGTCAGGTGAAAACGGGGCTCAACCGCGGCCGGCCCGGGCGATCTCCCGCCGGCGCAGCAGCAGCCACGCCGCGGGCACGACGAACATCGAGATGAGGGGGGCGGTGATCATGCCGCCCACCATCGGCGCGGCGATGCGGCTCATGATCTCCGAGCCCGTGCCGCTCTCCCACAGGATGGGCGCGAGGCCGATCACGGTGGTGGCCACCGTCATCGCCTTCGGGCGCACGCGCAGCACCGCGCCTTCGCGCACGGCCTCCAGCAGGTCCGCGGCGCTCGTGCGGCCCGCGGCCACGCGCTCCTCCCAGGCCATCTTGAGGTAGACGAGCATCACGATGCCGAACTCGGCCGTGACGCCCGCCAGCCCGATGAAGCCCACGGCCGTGGCGACGGACACCTCGTGGCCCAGCGCGAGCAGCAGCCACACGCCGCCCACCAGCGAGAAGGGCAGCGTCGCGAGGATCAGGAGCGATTCGTCCATCCGCCGGAACGTGAGGTAGAGCATGATGAAGATGATCATCAGCATGGCGGGCACCACGAGCGCGAGGCGCTTCTGCGCGCGCTCGAGGTACTCGAACTGCCCGCTCCAGGCGATGGAGTAGCCCGGCGGCAGCGTGACCTTCTCGCCCACCGCGCGCTGCATGTCGTGCACCACGGAGCGCAGGTCGCGCCCGCGGATGTCCACGTACACCCAGCCCGAGGGCCGCGCGCCTTCGCTGCGGATCATCGGCGCGCCGTCGGTGATGCGCACCTGCGCCACGTCGGCGAGGCGGATCTGCGCCCCGCGCTCGGTGAGCACCGGCAGGTTCCTCAGGCCGTCGAGCGAATCGCGCATCTCCCGCGGGTAGCGCACGTTGATCGGAAAGCGCTGAAGGCCCTCGATGGTCTCGCCGATGTTCTCCCCGCCGATGGCCGCCGAGACGAGGGACTGCACGTCCGCCACGTTCAGGCCGTAGCGCGCCGCGCGGTCCCGGTCCACGTCGATGTCGATGTAGCGCCCGCCGGTGATCCGCTCGGCCAGGGCCGAGCTCACGCCGGGGATGTCCTTCACGGCCCGCTCGATCTCGCCGGCGATGCGCTCGATCTCGCCGAGGTTCTCGCCCGCGACCTTCACGCCCACCGGGCTCTTGATGCCCGTGGCCAGCATGTCGATGCGGTTGCGGATGGGCGGGATCCAGATGTTGGCGAGGCCGGGCACCTTCACCGCGGCGTCGAGCTCCGCCACCAGCTTTTCCATCGTCATGCCGGGGCGCCACTGGTCGCGGGGCTTGAGCTGGATCGTGGTCTCGAACATCTCGAGGGGCGCGGGGTCCGTGGCGGTCTCCGCACGGCCCGCCTTGCCGAAGACGCGCAGCACCTCGGGCACCGTCTTGATCAGGCGGTCCGTCTGCTGCAGCAGTTCCGAGGCCTTGCCGGCGGACAGCCCCGGCAACGCCGACGGCATGTACAGGATGTCACCCTCGTCGAGGGGCGGCATGAACTCGCCCCCGAGCTTCGAGGCGGGCCAGAGCGTGGCCGCCGCGAGCACGAAGGCGCCGACGATCGTCGCGACCGGATGGCGCACCACCGCGTCGAGCAGCGGCCGGTACACCGCGATGAGGAAGCGGTTCACGGGGTTCGCTTCCTCCGCCGGGATGCGCCCGCGGATGAACATCCCCATGAGCACCGGCACCAGCGTGACGGCGAGGCCCGCGGCCGCGGCCATGGCGTAGGTCTTGGTGAACGCGAGGGGCGAGAAGAGCCGCCCTTCCTGCGCCTGCAGCGCGAAGACGGGGATGAACGAGATCGTGACGATGAGCAGGGAGGAGAACAGGGCCGGGCCCACCTCCACCGACGCGTCCCCGATGAGCTTCCATCGCTCGTCGCCCTCGATCTCGCGTCCCGGGTTTTCCTTCTGCCAGGCCTCGAGCTTGCGGTGCGCGTTCTCCACCATCACCACGGCCGCGTCCACCATCTCGCCGATGGCGATGGCGATGCCGCCCAGGGAGACGATGTTCGCGGTGATGCCCTGGTAGTGCATCACGATGAAGGCCGTGGTCACGCCCAAGGGCAGCGAGACGATCGACACGAAGGCCGAGCGCCAGTGGAACAGGAAGACGATGCAGATGATCGCCACCACGGCGAACTGCTCGACGAGCGTGTCGCCCACCGTGGCCATGGAGCGCTTGATGAGGTCCGAGCGGTCGTAGACCGGGACGATCTCCACGCCCGCGGGCAGGCTGCGCTTGAGGCTCTCGAGCTTCGCCTTGACGAGATCGATGGTCTCCAGCGCGTTCTTGCCCGAGCGCATCACGATGATGCCGCCGGCCACCTCGCCCTCGCCGTCGAGCTCCGCGATGCCGCGGCGCATCTCCGGGCCCACCTGGATGCGCGCGACGTCCGCGAGCCGCACGGCCACGCCCGCCTCCGTGGTGACCACCGGGATGCGCCGGAAGTCGTCCAGCGTCTTGAGGTAGCCCGAGGCCCGCACCATGTACTCGGCCTCGCCGAGCTCCAGCACCGAGCCGCCCACCTCCTGGTTGGCCCGGCCGATGGCCTCGATCACCTTGGCGTGCGTGATGCCGAGGGCGCGGAGCCGGTCCGGGTCCAGCACGATCTGGTACTGCTTCACCATGCCGCCGACGGTGGCGACCTCGGCCACGTTGGGCACGCTCTTCAGCTCGAACTTGAGGAGCCAGTCCTGGATCGCGCGAAGCTGCGCGAGGTCCGTCTTGCCCGTGCGGTCCACCAGCGCGTACTGGTAGATCCAGCCCACGCCCGTCGCGTCCGGGCCGATCGCGCTCTTCGCGGCCGGCGGCAATCGCCCCTGCACCTGGTTCAGGTACTCGAGCACGCGGGAGCGGGCCCAGTAGAGGTCCGTGCCGTCCTCGAAGATGATGTAGACGAAGGAATCGCCGAAGAACGAGAAACCCCGCACCACCTTCGCACCCGGCACCGACATCATCGTGGTGGTGAGCGGATAGGTGACCTGGTTCTCGACGATCTGCGGCGCCTGCCCCGGCCAGGTGGTGCGGATGATGACCTGCGTGTCCGACAGGTCGGGAATCGCGTCCACCGGCGTGTGCAGCGTGGCCCACACGCCCCAGGCCGCGAGGCCCAGGGACGCGAGCAGCACCAGGAACCGGTTGGCGATCGACCAGAGGATGAGCTTCGCGATCATTTCGCCTTCCCCTTGGGCTCGAGCTTCGTGACGACGGGCATGCCGTCCTTGTCGAGCGTGAAGGAAAGGCGCACGTCCTGGCCGGCGGCGAAGCCCGCGGGCAGGCCGCCCTTCATCGGGATGAACTCCATCGTCATCGCGCCCCACTTGAGCTCCGGCACCGGCGCGTGGGTGATGGTCCAGGTCTCGGCGCCGAACTTCTCGAGCTTCGCGTCGGCGACGTACTCCTTCTGGAGGCCCGCCTCGCCCAGGCGCGTGCCCGTGGCCTTCAGGCTCGCCTCCGAATCGATGAGGAACTGGCCCGAGACCACGACGCGCTGGCCGGCTGCGAGGCCCTTCACGATCTCCGTGCGTCCGCCCTGCTCGCGACCCGTCTCGACATCGACGGGCTCGAAGCGACCCTCGCCGCGCTCGACCACGACCACCGTGCGCTTGCCGGTGGGAATGACGGCCTCGCTCGGCACCAGCACGGCCTCGCGCGAGGACGCCGGCGCGATGGAAAGCGTCGCGTACATGCCGGGCTTCAACTTGCCGGAGGGGTTGGCGAGCTCGACGCGGGCGCGCACCGTGCGGCTCGCGGCCACCACGTCGGGCAGCACGGCGTTGAGCCGGCCGGAGAACTTCTCGTTCGGCCACGCGGGCACGGTGGCGGTGATGGGCGCGCCGGGCACCACGACGCCCGCCTGCGCCTCGGGAATGTCCACGTTCACCCACACGGTGGAAAGGCCGTTGATGCGAAAGAGCATCGCGCCGGGCATGAGCGTCATGCCCTCCCGCGCGCCCAGCTCGCCCACCACGCCGTCCACGGGCGAGGCGAGGGTCACGCGCGGTTGGGGCGCGCCGGCCTTCTCCACGGCCTGCACCTGCTCTTCCGTCATGTTGAGCAGCAGGAGCCGGTTGCGCGCCGCGCGCGCGAGATCCGCCGCGCCCGGCGCCGTGCTGCGCTTGAGGGCGAGGTATTCCTCCTGCGCCCCCGCCCACTCCGGCACGAAGAGCTGTGCGAGGGGCTGGCCCTTCCTCACCGGATCCAGGGGCGCACGGACCAGCAGCTTCTCGATGTAGCCGGGCGTGCGGGACTGCACGAGCGTGACCGCGCGCTCGTCGAACGCGACGGTGCCCACGGCCTGGACCGCGATCTCGAGGCGCCCCTTTTCGGCGGCCGCGAGGCGAACGCCCAGGTTCTGCACCACGCGCGAGCTCACCTTCACGCCGCCCGCGGCGTCGCCGTCGTCGGCGTACACGGGCATCAGGTCCATGTCCATGAAGGGCGAGCGGCCCGGCTTGTCGAACTTCTGCGTGGGATACATCGGGTCGTGCCAGTAGAGGACCTTGCGGCCGTTGTGCGTCTTGCCGTCGCCGGCATCGGCGGTGGCGGGCGCGGCGCCCGCGGGGGCGGAGGCGGCGGGGCCGTGGGCGCCCCGGGTGGCCCACCAGTGGCCGCCGGCCACGCCGAGGGCGATGAGGATCAGGCTGGCGCCGGCATTGAAGGCGGTGCGGTTCATCGCGGGTTCCTTTCGGGAAGCAGGTAGGCGAGCTGGGCCCAGGCGCGGGCGGCCTCGGCGCGGACGTTGAGCGCGGCAAGGCGCGATTCGAGCAGGAGGCGGCGGGATTCCAGGACCATCGCGAGATCGCCCCGGCCGCCCTCGTAGGCGGCGAGGGCGGCCTTCGCGCGGGCCTCGGCGAGGGGAACGATCTCGCCGTCGTTCCGATCGAGGCGGGCGCGGGCGATTTCCCAGTCGGCCAGGGCCGCGCGCACCTCCGATTCGTACTTGCGCCTCGCCTCCTCGGCGTTGGCGCGCGCCTGCTCGGCCTGCTTGGCGCGGGCGAGGGCGGCGGGCTCCTGGCGCGAGCCGGAAAAGACCGGCAGGTCCATGCGCAACATCAGCGAGAGCACGTTGGTGTAGGCGCTGCCCCGCGCGCCGTAGGAGAGCTCGACGCTGAAGTCGGGCTTCGTCGCGATGGCGGCGAGCTTCGCCTCGGCGTCGGCCATGGCGGTCATCGGCGCGAACATGCCGATCTGCGGATGGCTTTCGAGATCCGTCGTGAGCTGCGCGACGGTGGCCGGGAGCTTCGCGAGATCCGGCTCGCCGGCGGGCGTGCGCTTCGCGTCCTCGCCCAGCCAGCGGGCGAGCCGCGCCTCGGCCCGGCGGACCATGCGCTCGATCTCCAGACGGCGGTCCGCGAGCATCGCGAGATTGGCGCGGGCCATGACAGGCTCGGCCGAATCGCCGCGGCCGGCCGCCAGGCGCGCCGTGGTGCCGGCCACCTGCAGCTCGGCTTCCTTCGCGAGGGCGTCGACGATCTCGAGGGAGCGCGAGGCGTAGAGGCGCTCGAGGAAAGCCATGGCCACCTCGCGGCGAAGCTCCGCGGCCTGCATCGCGACGAGCGCCAGCTCGCGGCGCGCCTCGGCATCCGCCTTGGCGCCCATGAGCTCGCGTTTCTCGCCCCGCACGAAATCCTGCATGACGCCGATGCGGCGCATCGTCATGCCGTCGGCGGTGAGGCTCCACTTGTCGGGACCTTCGACCGGCGTGCTTTCCACGCCGACGATCAGCTTGGGATCGGGATTCTCGCGGGCCGTGAGGGCCATCGCGGCGCTCGCGTCGGCGGCGGCGCGCTGGGCGACGAGCTGGGCCGAGCGATCCTCGGCGATGCGCAGCGCCTCGGGCAGCGTGAGGGTGGCCGGCGCGGCGAGGGCGGCGGCGGGAAAGGCGATCGCGGCGAGGACGCGCGCGAGGTGAAGCGGGACGGACGAATGCATGGGACCTCCGGCAGGCGATGGCGGACGACCGCGCGACGCGCGCGGCCGCGGGACATCACGCGGAGGTCAGATGCGAAGGACGCCGAAGAGGATCGACGGGGGAGGCGGTGCGGCGGCAGGGGCGAGGCGCCAGGAGGGAGGCGCGTCGCTTTGGATGGCCGGAAGGGCCACCGGGACCACGAAGAGGGCGGGACCGGCCGGCGCGAGATCGGCGGCGGGGGCGGGCGAGGTATCCACGGACGCGCTGCCGTACTGGCAATGGGCGTGGCAGAGGTTGACGTTGGTCTCGACCTCCATCGCCATGCCCGGGCAGCCTTCGTGGTGAGCCATCACTTGCACCGGCTCGGACCGGGCCACCGTGTCGCACCAATGCACGGCGACCGCGAGCTGCGTAAACAGCAGCGCGCAGGCGGCGAACAGGCTGGCGAAAAGGCGGTGGCGGCGGACCATGGCGGGAAAGTATGCCCGGATTCCGCCGGGGCGGCATTTGACCGGGCGCAACCTTCGTCCGACCGGTGCCGGGGAAGAAGGTTCGCCCTCGAACGGCGAAATCAGCGGGCGTTCGCCCCGAGCCAGTCCGCCGCGAGGGTCGCCAGGGCCCGGATCCCCGTGGGCAGGCAGTCTTCGTCGATGTAGAAGCGCGGGCTGTGGTTGGGCGCGACGGTGGCGATGTCCCGGTCCGGGGGTGTGCAGCCCAGGAAGAAGAAGAAACCCGGCACCGCCTGCTGGTAGAACGAGAAGTCCTCCGCGCCGCAGACCTTGTCGATGACGCCGACCTTGTCCGCGCCCGCGACGCGCTCGAGCACGGGCACGGTCCATTCCGTGAGCTGCGGGTGGTTGACCGTGACGGGGTAGCCGCGGTCGATGTGCACGTGGGCCTTGGCGCCGCCCGCCTCCGCGATCATCTCGGAGATGCGCCTGACGTGACCGTGGATGTCGCCGCGCTGGCCCTCGTCGAAGGTGCGGATGGTGCCTTCGAGCTTCACCTCGTCGGGGATGATGTTGTTGCGCACGCCCCCCTGGAAGACGCCCACGGTGACGACCGACGGCTCCTTCGCGATGTTCACGCGGCGCGAGACGACGGTCTGCAGGCCCATCACCACCTGCGAACCCACCACGATGGGATCGACGCCGCGCCAGGGCTGGGCGCCATGGGTCTGGCTGCCGCGGATGAAGACGCGGAAGGTGTCGGCCGAGGCCATGAGGGGGCCGGAGCGCCAGCCGATGCGGTTGGTGTGCTGGATGGCCGTCACGTGCAGGCCGAAGACGGCGTCGACCTTCGGGTCCGCGAGGCAGCCTTCCTCGATCATCAGCTTCGCGCCGCCCTTCTCGCCCGGGGGCGGCATTTCCTCGGCCGGCTGGAAGAGGAAGACGACCGTGCCGCTGAGCTGCGCGCGCAAGCCCGCGAGCACTTCCGCCACGCCCATCAGCATGGCCGTGTGGGCGTCGTGGCCGCAGGCGTGCATCACGCCGCATTCCTGGCCGTTCCAAGGCGCCGTCGCGCGACTGGCGAAGGGGACGTCCACTTCCTCCTTCACGGGCAGCGCGTCCATGTCGGCGCGAAGGGCCACGACGGGACCGGGCTTGCCGCCCCGGAGCACGCCGACCACGCCCGTCACCGCCACTTTCTCGCGCACTTCGTCCAGGCCGATCGCCTTCAGGTGCGCGGCGACGATGCCGGCCGTGCGCACCTCCCGATTGCCGAGCTCCGGGTGCTCGTGGAAATCGCGGCGCCAGGCGACGACGCGCGGCAGCACGCGGGCGGCGGCCTCGGCGATGGCGGCGTCGAGGGCCGGAAGGGAGTCGGGGGCGTTCATGGGAAATCCGTGGCGGGAGGGAAGAGCCATTCTACGCGCGACTATAATCAGCCCTCGCCCTCCGGAACCGCGAGCGACCATGGAACACCTCGAACCCAAGGATGCCCACCGCTACCTGCAGGAAACCCCGAACGCGATCTTCATCGATTGCCGCAGCGAGATGGAATTCATGTTCGTGGGCCATCCCGTGGGCGCGATGATGGTGCCCTGGTACGACGGCGCCGAGTGGGACCTGAATCCCCACTTCGTCGGGCAGGTGAAGAAGATCGCCGGCGCCAATTTCCGCGACCGGCCCGTGGTGCTCATCTGCCGCAGCGGCAACCGCACGCTCGAGGCCGGCGCGGAATTGGAAAAGCACGGCTTCCAGCACGTGATCAACGTGCTGCACGGCTTCGAGGGCGAGCTCGACGAGAACCACCACCGCAACGCGAAGAGCGGCTGGCGCGTGGACGGCCTGCCGTGGGTCCAGTACTGAAGGGGACGCTTCCCTCCGCGAGGGAAGCGTCCCCAACGCCGTCGCGATAGCCGGGAGCTGTCCCCATTCCGCACCGTCGCCTCCCCCCCGCCACCCTCGCCTGGTTCGTCTGGGGCCTGGGCGCCGCGCTCTACCTGATCGCGTTCTACCAGCGGGTGGCGCCGGCGGTGCTCGCCGAGGAACTGCAGCGGGAGTTCTCCCTCACCGGCGCTTCGCTCGGCAATCTCTCGGCGTTCTACTTCTACAGCTACGTCGCGATGCAGATCCCCACGGGACTGCTGGCGGACCGCTGGGGGCCGAGGAAGCTCCTCACGGCCGGCGCGGCGCTCACGGCCCTGGGCACGCTCGTCTTCGCGATGGCGCCGACGGCGGCCGTCGCCAACGCGGGGCGCCTCGCCATCGGCGCGGCGGCGGGCGTGGCGTTCGTCGCGATGCTCAAGCTCGCGAGCCACTGGATGCCCGCGCGGCAGTTCGCGCTGGCGAGCGGCATCGCGCTCTTCGTGGGCGTGGTGGGCGCGACGATCGCGGGCGCCCCCCTTCGCCTGGCCGCCGACGCGATGGGCTGGCGCAACGTGATGGTCGCGAGCGCGGTGGTATCGGCGCTGGTGGCCGCGGCCATCTGGATCGTCGCGCGGGACGATCCGTCCGAGCGGGGCTACGCGTCCTACTTTCCCCACGACGCGAAGGCGGCCGAGCCCACGTCCATCCTCGACGACGTGCGCGCGGTGCTCGCGTACCGCAACGCGTGGCTGCTCTACTTCGTGCCCGGCGCGTTCTCGGGGATCGTGCTCATGTTCGCGGGCCTGTGGGGCGTGCCCTTCATGGCGACGCACTACGGGCTCACCACCGCCGAGGCCGCGGGCCTCGCATCCCTCATGCTCGTGTCCTGGAGCGTGGCCTCCATCGCCTTCGGCCCGATCTCCGAGAAGCTCGGCCGCCGCAAGCTCCCCTACGCCGCCAGCCTCGTCGTCATGCTCGCGCTGTGGGCGCTGCTCGTGTGGGTGCCGGGCTGGGGGCGCACGGGGCTCGCCGTGCTGCTCGCGGCCATCGGCTTCGCCGGGGGCGGCTTCATCCTCACCTTCGCCTACGGCAAGGAATCGGTGCCCGCCCGCTATGCCGGCACCGTCTCGGGCTTCACCAACATGGGCGTGATGACCGGTGGCATGATCATGCAGCCCGTCGTTGGGCTGGTGCTGGACCACTACTGGACCGGCGCGCTCACGCCCGGCGGCGCGCGGCTCTACGGCCTCGAGGCCTACCAGGTGGCCTTCTCGCTCGTGTTCCTCTGGGGGGCGCTCGCCCTCGCCTGCCTCGCCTTCACGCGCGAGACCCATTGCCGCCAATCCGCCTGACCCCTTCCCATCCCGAAAGCCGCCTCGCCATGAAAGCCCCGATCATCGCTTACCTCGCCCTCGCCCTCGTCGCCGCCGGCGGCTGCGGCAAGAAGGGCCCCACCGACGAACAGGTCATCGCCGAGGCGCGAAAGTACGTCGACATCGGCTGCCGTCGCAGCGCCGCGAAGATCGAGGGACTCACCGCGAACGAAGTCGACCGCTTCTGCGCCTGCGCGACGGACAAGGTGATCGGCATCATGGGCGTCGACGGGCTGCGCGGCCTCGCCACCCGGGGCGAGCCGGGCGAAGCCGTGCAGGAGCAGATGAGGGCCGCCGGCAAGGCCTGCGGCGAGCAGTTGCGCTAGCGTTCCGATCGCCTGGGCAGGCTCCGGTAATAGAGCCGCCAGCAGGTGAAGCCCGTGAGCATCATCGCCATCATCGCGACGGCCATGGCCTTCGGGCTGTGGAAGACGGCCGGGGCGACGATGCCAGCGGTCACCGTGTTCACGATGCCCGACACGAAGCCCTGCAGCGAGGCGGCCATGCCGCGCCGCGTGAGAAAGAGATCCAGCGTGGACAGCGAGATCGTCGGCATCGCCATGGCCGAGCCGATGGCGTAGAAGAAGATCGGCATCACGGCCCAGGGCAGAGTGGGCGGCCCCGAAAAGGCGTAGGCGAGATTGGCCGAGGCCGCGAGACCCATGAAGGTGTAGGCGCGCCGAAGCACCTGCGCGCGCGACAAGCGCCCCGCCGCCCGTCCCGAAAGCTGCGAACCGACCAAGATCCCGCCGATGGACGGGATGAAGAGCCACGAGTATTCCGTGGGTCCGAGCCCCAGGTGCGTCGACAGGAACGCCGGCGCCGACAGGATGTAGAGGAAGAACGCGTTGAAGTTGAAGCCCACCGCGAGGGAGAGCAGCAGGAAGCGCCGGTTGGCCCCGACCTCGCGATAGCCCTGGAAGAGCGCGACGGGATGGAAGGGATGCCGCGCATCGGGCGGCAGCGTCTCCTTCAGGAACTGCGCGCCGGCCACGACGAGCACCGCGCCCACGATCGCGAGGAACCAGAAGATCGAGGGCCACCCCCACCACTGGAAGAGCACGCCGCCCAGCATCGGCGCCACCACGGGCGCGAGGCTGAAGAAGAGCGTGACCATCGACATGAGGCGCTGGGCGTCCTCCTCGTTGTAGAGGTCGCGGATCATCGCGCGCCCCACCACCACACCCGCGCCGGTGGAGGTGCCCTGCACCATGCGCCAGAGCACGAGGGCCTCGATGCTGGTGGCGAGCGCCGCGCCCACCGACGAGATCACGAAGACGACCAGCGAGATCACGATGACGGGCTTGCGGCCGAAGCTGTCGGACAGCGCCCCGTGGAAGAGGAACATGAAGCCGAAGGCGAGCAAGTAGGCCGAAAGCGTCTGCTGGAGCTGCAGCGGCGTGGCGTTGAGCGCCACCTGCATGCCGCCGAAGGCCGGCAGGTAGGTATCGACCGCGAAGGGGCCCAGCATCGCAAGGGACCCCAGCATGGCCGCGAAGCCGATGCGGAAGCCCTTTTCGTGGCGACGCTCGAGGCTCATCGCGCTGCCGCCTTCACGGCCGGCCATGCGGCCACCACGCATTGCGGGCCCCGCGCGGCGAAGGCGGCGTCGAAATCGGCGAGGGCCTTCTTCATCGCAGGCGAATCGCCGCGGTGGCATCCGAGGCACGCGCCCACCGCGAGGATCCGCTTCTGCTCGTCGGGCGAGAAGGGCCGCGCGCCCTCCCGCGTGGAGACCATGCCGGTGCGCGCCTCGAGAAAACCCGTCCACGCATCGGCGGGCAGGCCGTCCTGCTTGAGCCGTTCCATCGCCGGCCGGAAGGACCAGGTGCCGGTGCCGCCCTTCGCGGCGAATCGCAGCTCACCCTTGCCGAGGCCGAGGGTGGCCGGGTCGCGATGGCACGCGGCGCAGTCGCGCACCTCCTTGCGGATGGTGTGGGCGTTCAGCTTGGCGTAGAGGCGGCGGAAGATCGTCTCGGGGGGCTTGCCCGCCTCGCGGTTGCGATCGAAGGTCATCACCATGCCGGGCACGAAGGTGTCGATCGCGCCGCGCCCCTTGCCTTCGGCCAGCACGCCGAGCGCGGGCGGCAGCGCCTCGAATCGGCCGCCCGTCTCGTTCCAGGTGCCCGGGCCCCACTTCTGCGCGGCGTGGTCGAAGCCCTCGTCGGCCGGGTCGTACTGCGTGTGGCAGGACACGCACCGCGGCGCCCAGGCCGTGTGACAGGCGGAACAGGAGAGGCGATCGTGGGCCTTGCCCTCGGTGCAGGCCGCGGCCGGCGGACGGAGCGGGTGCGGCGCGCCATCACGCTTTCGCTTGAGGATCGCACTGCCGTCCTCGCGCACCACCACGTTCACCAGCGGATCGCCGTCCCGCGTGGTGCCCATGCGCTCGCCCTTCGCGAGCTTCCAGCCCCGCAGCGCCATGAGCGTGCGCGATTCCGCGTCGATGGAATCGCGGCCGACGGCGACGAGCTTCGCCGCGTGGCAATCCTCGCAGCCCACCTTCTGCTGCTGGCGCTTCCGGGCCACGGGGGCGCCGGCCCCCATCAGTTCGTTGGCGTTGTGGCAATCGATGCAGGCGAGGCCCTTCTCGTGGTGCGCATCGGCGGCCTGGCGCTCGAACCAGCGGCCGTCGTCGATCTTCTTCAGGCGCTTGCCGCCCATCGCCGCGCCGGACTTCGCGGCCTCCGGCGTGCCGTGCACCTCGTGCCAGCCTTCGTAGCTGGTGGCGATGCGGCCCGAGCGGCTGTGGCAGCCGAAGCAGTGGCCATTGGGCGGGTTGAGCGCGAGGCCCGGGTGAGTCGTGGGCATCGTGCGCGGCTCGCCGGGCTTGGCCGCTGCGTAGGCCGCGACCTCCTTCGCCGCGGCCTCGCCGTATTCGAGGTGGCACGCGAGGCAGCCGCCGCCCTGCGTCTTCTGGCCGATGGGGCCGAGGACTTCCTTGGACTGCCCGAGGTGGCAACCCACACACAGCTCCCGCAGGTGGCTGTCCGCGACGCCGTGGCCGAGCCGCGCCGCATGAGGCAGGCCTTCGCCCGGCGGATCGCCCAGCACCTCGCGATCGACGGCGATGACGCCCGCCATCGTCGTCATGATGGAATTCTCGACGCGGGGCAGGATCGATTCATGGCAGCCGGACTGGGCGCAGGTCTTCTTCGCGTCCGCGAGGTGGCCGGGCATGAGGACCAGGCCGGCATGGGCGGAATCCTTGCCGGGCGCGAAGCGATCGCCGCCGTGGCAGGACGCGCAGCCGATGCGCTGCGGCGCGTGGGCACCGGACAGGCCCTTCACCTCGCCGTGGCAGGCGAGGCAGCCGTCCGTGATACCGAGGGAGACGCGAAGCGATTGCGCGGCCGGCAGGAACGCAAGCGCAAAAGCCGCGACGACGGCGAGGCCTGCGAGCGTGATAAGGGCGGTGGCGAAGGGGGAGCGCAAGCGCGCATTTTACCGGGTCGGGCCGGCGGCCCTGCGGTATTGCAACGCTTCCGCGACGTGGAGCGATCGAAGGGAAGCGTCCCCTTCGAGATCGGCGATCGTCCGGGCGACCCTCAGCACGCGATGGTGCCCCCGCGCCGACAGCGCCAGACGAGTGCCCGCATCCCGGAGCAGCTTGCGCCCTCCCTCGTCGGGCCGCGCATGGCGCTCGAGATCCCCACCCGCGAGCTGCGCGTTGGCGACGCCCTGCCTTTCGAGCTGCGTCGCGTGGGCCTTCGCCACCCGCGCCCGCACCACCCCCGACGACTCGCCTGGCGTCGCGACTTCGAGATCCGCCTGCGGAAGCGACGGCACCTCCACGTGCAGGTCGATGCGATCGAGCAGCGGGCCCGACACGCGCGAGCGGTAGCGCATCACCTGGTCCGGCGTGCAGCCGCAGCGCGCGGACGGATGGCCGAGCCAGCCGCAGGGGCACGGATTCATCGCCGCGATGAACTGGAAGCGCGCGGGATATTCCGCCTGCCGCGCCGCGCGGGATAGAGCGATGCGGCCGGACTCCAGGGGCTCCCTCAGCACCTCCAGCACGCGCCGGTCGTGCTCCGGCAGCTCGTCGAGGAAGAGCACGCCGTGATGGGCGAGCGAGATCTCGCCGGGCCGCGGGGGCGAGCCGCCGCCCACCAGCGCGACGGCCGAGGCGGTGTGGTGCGGCGCGCGGAAGGGGCGCACGCCGAAGGCCGAAGGCACGAAGCCCCGGGGCGCGAGGCACTGGAGCGCGGCGGATTCGAGGGCCTCGTCCTCCGTCATGGGTGGGAGGATCCCGGGCAGGCGCTGGGCGAGCATCGTCTTGCCCGTGCCCGGCGGACCGGTGAAGAGAAGACCGTGGCCACCGGCCGCGGCGATCTCCAGGGCGCGCCGCGCACCCGACTGCCCCTTCACGTCAGCGAGGTCGGGGCCGGTCGCCGTCTCGAGGCGTGCCTGTCCTTCCACGCGCACGAGTCGTTCCTTGTCGCAAAGGTGCGCGACGACCTCCAGCAGCGTGCGCGCCGGATGCAGCACCGCGCCGGGGACGAGCGCCGCTTCCTGCACGCTCGCCTCCGGCAGCACGAAGGCGCGCCCCGCCCGCCGGGCCGCGAGGGCCATCGCCAGGGCGCCGCGGATCGCGCGAAGCTCGCCCGACAGCGCGAGCTCCCCCGCGAACTCCACTTCATTCAAGGAAGCAGGCGGCAGTTGCCCCGAGGCCGCCAGTAGCCCCAGCGCGATGGGCAGGTCGTAGCGGCCGCTTTCCTTGGGCAGGTCCGCGGGCGCGAGCGAGACGGTGACGCGGCGTTGGGGAAAATCGAAGCGCGCGGTGGCGAGCGCCGCGCGGACGCGATCCCGCGATTCCTTGACCTCCGTCTCCGCGAGGCCCACGACATGGAAGGCGGGCAGGCCGTTGCCCACGTGAACCTCCACGCGGACGGGCGGCGATTCGAGGCCATCGAGGCCACGGGTCAAGACGACGGCGAGGGACACGGGCGGCTCCTGGTCGTTCCGGGCTTGCGCCGGGAACGGGGCCGCGAGTCGGCGGATCCGGCGGGGTACTAGGGGCGGCGGGTATCGGCCAGGCGCGCCTCGAGCTCGTCCACGCGGGCCTCGAGCTCCCGCACGCGGGCGCGGGCGCGGGAGAGCACCTCGGACTGGACGTCGAATTCCTCCCGCGTCACGAGATCGAGCTTCGCGAAGGCCGAGCCGAGGACGGCGCGCGCGTTCTTCTCGAGATCCCGCGCGGGGTTGGAGGCCGCCAGTTCGGCGAGTCGGGCGGCGATGTCGCCCAGCAGCTTGTCGTTCATCTCAATTCCCTTGGCGGGCTTCCGGTTGACGCGCACCAAACCGGTGCGGCGTGTTCACAGCCGGCCCCGCGACGGGGCGGGCAGCGAAAGCGGCCGAAATAAATCCTTCAAGAACAAACGGTTGCAACGGGCAAGGCGATGGCACGCCTCCTGCTAAAGCCTGTCGGCGCCCACCTTTTTCCAACCGTCTGAAGGATACCAACATGCGAAACCTGCCCAAAGCCCTTGCTGCCGCCGGCCTGCTGGCCGCCTCGATGACCGCCCCGCAAGCCTTCGCGCAGGCGGCGGCGCCCGCGGCCGAGCCTGCTTCGTCGCTCGCCTTCAAGCTCTCGGCCTACACCGAATACGAATACCGCGGCATCTCCCAGACCTCCGAGAAGCTCGCGGGGCAGCTGAACATCGACTGGTCGCACCCGAGCGGCTTCTACCTGGGCACGTTCGTGTCGAACATCAAGTGGCTCAAGGACGCCGCGGAAGTCGGCGGCTTCTCGACCAGCGCCAACATCGAATGGGACATCTTCGGCGGCTACAAGTTCGAGGTCGTGAAGGACGTGACCCTCGACGTGGGCTACCTGCGCTACGAGTACCCGAGCTCCGGCGCCTTCAACCCGAAGCCCAACACCGACGAGATCTACGTTGGCGCCTCCTACGGCCCGGTGTCGGTCAAGTACTCCTACTCGGTCAACGACACCTTCGGCGTGATCAACAGCGAGGGCTCGGACTTCATCGAGGCGAACATCGCCTACCCGCTCACCGAGAAGCTCGTGCTCACGGGCCACATCGGCCACCAGAAGTACAAGAACAACAAGCCCCTGGACTACACGGTCTACAAGATCGGCGCCACGTACGACTTCGGCGACGGCTGGAACGCCGGCGGCTACTACAAGGACACGGACGCCGAGTCCGCCCTGTACACCTACAAGGGCAAGGACTGGGGCAAGGGCCGCCTCGTGGCCTTCGTCTCCAAGACGTTCTGACATTCCATCCGCGGGGCGAGCCGCTCGCCCCGCCCCCAGGGAGACATCCATGAAGCTGGTCACCGCCATCATCAAGCCGTTCAAGCTCGACGAGGTCCGCGAGGCCCTCTCGGCGATCGGCGTGCAGGGCATCACCGTCACCGAAGTGAAGGGCTTCGGCCGCCAGAAGGGCCACACGGAGCTCTACCGCGGCGCCGAGTACGTCGTCGACTTCCTCCCCAAGGTGAAGATCGAGGCCGCCATCAAGGACGAGCTGCTCGACCAGGTCATCGAGGCCGTCGAGAAGAGCGCCAACACCGGGAAGATCGGCGACGGGAAGATCTTCGTCTTCAACCTCGAGCAGGTCGTGCGCATCCGCACCGGCGAGACCGGCGCGGAAGCGCTCTAGGACAGGAAGGGATACGACAATGAAACGACTGCTCAGCCTGGTCGCGCTCGTCTCGGCCCTCGCCTTCGGCGGCGCCGCGCTCGCGCAGGACAAGAAGGCCGACGCACCGGCCGCCGCCCCCGCCGCTGCCGCGGCACCCGCTGCCGCTACGGCGGCCGACGCGAAACCCGCCGAGGCGCCCCCCCCCGCCGCACCGGCCGCCGCCGCCGCCGCTCCCGCGGCCGCGCCGGCGCCCACGCCCAACAAGGGCGACATCGCCTGGCTGCTCACCTCGACGGCCCTCGTGCTGCTCATGAGCGTGCCGGCGCTGGCGCTCTTCTACGGCGGCATGGTGCGCTCGAAGAACATGCTGAGCGTGCTCATGCAGGTCTTCGTCGTGTTCTCGTTGATCGTGGTGCTGTGGTGCGTGTACGGCTACTCGCTCGCGTTCACCGAGGGCAACGCCTACATCGGCGGCTTCGACCGGCTGTTCCTCAAGGGCACGTTCGACTCCGTGAAGGGCGAGTTCGCGATGGCGGCCACGTTCTCCAAGAACACGCCGATCCCGGAGCTGCTCTTCGTCGCCTTCCAGGCCACGTTCGCGGCGATCACCTGCGCCCTCATCCTGGGCGCCTTCGCCGAGCGCGTGAAGTTCTCCGCCGTGCTGCTCTTCATGGTGCTGTGGTTCACGTTCGCCTACACGCCGATCGCGCACATGGTGTGGTTCTGGGCCGGCCCGGACGCCTACACGGATCCGAAGCTCGTCGACGGGCTCAACGCCAAGGCCGGCATGATCTGGCAGTGGGGCGCCCTGGACTTCGCGGGCGGCACCGTGGTGCACATCAACGCCGGTATCGCGGGCCTGGTGGGCGCCTACCTGGTGGGCAAGCGCGTGGGCTTCGGCAAGGAGAAGATGACGCCGCACAACCTGCCCATGACCATGATCGGCGCTTCGCTGCTGTGGTTCGGCTGGTTCGGCTTCAACGCCGGCTCCGCGCTGGAGGCCAACAACTTCGCCGTGCTCGCGTTCATGAATACCTTCCTCGCCACGGCGTGCGCGGTGCTCTCCTGGATCTTCCTGGAGTGGATCTTCAAGGGCAAGCCCTCGATGCTGGGCGCCGCCTCGGGCGCCGTCGCGGGCCTGGTGGCGATCACCCCCGCGGCCGGCAACGTCGGCATCCCGGGCGCCTTCGCGATCGGCCTCATCGCCGGCGCGGTGTGCCTGTGGGGCGTGTCGGGCCTGAAGAAGATGCTGGGCGCGGACGATTCCCTGGACGTCTTCGGCGTGCACGCCCTCGGCGGCATCCTGGGCGCGATCCTCACGGGCGTCTTCAACTCGCCCGACCTGGGCGGCCCCGGCTTCACCGCCGACTGGGTGACGGGCACGGTGATCAAGGCCGCGGACTACTCGATCGCCTCGCAGGTGATCACGCAGGCCAAGGCCGTGGGCGTGACGCTCGTGTGGTCCGGCGTCGTGGCCTTCATCTCGTACAAGATCGCCGACCTGGTGCTGGGACTGCGCGTGCCGGAAGAGCAGGAGCGCGAGGGCCTGGACACCACGTCCCACGGCGAGACCGCGTACAACTGAGCAACGCATGCCCGGGGGCGGGCGGTGGACCCGCCCCCGGTTTTCCTCCCGCAGCACTCCACTGCTTGCCGGCGATGGCACCGACGGGTGCCGGATCCGGAATCTCCCCCAAGAGAGGCCAAATTCACGGGCGCGCAAGCGCCCGTTTTTTTCGTCCCTCGCCGCCGTCCCCGCGCAAGGTCCGGGGCCGGTCCCCATGGTAGGATTTGCGCCCCGTTTCCCCTCCCGAACCGACCCCACCGTGCCCCCCGCCCGCATCCGCATCGCCACCCGCGAAAGCCAGCTCGCGATGTGGCAGACGAAGCATGTCGCCGCCCGCCTCGCCGAGCGCCATCCGGGCCTCCAGGTGGAGATCGTCGGCATGACCACCAAGGGCGACCAGATCCTGGACCGCCCCCTCGCGCAGGTGGGCGGCAAGGGCCTGTTCATCAAGGAGCTGGAGGTCGCGCTCTCGGAGGGCCGCGCCGACATCGCCGTGCACTCGATGAAGGACGTGCCGATGGAGCTGCCCCCGGGCTTCGCGATGGTGCCCTTCGGCGCGCGCGAGGACGCGAGGGACGCCTTCGTCTCCGTGCGCCACGCGAGCCTGGAGCAACTGCCCCACGGCGCGGTCGTGGGCACCTCGAGCCTGCGGCGGGAAAGCCAGCTTCGCCGCGCCTTCCCGCACCTCGTCATCAAGCCGCTCAGGGGCAACGTGAACACGCGCCTCGCGAAGCTCGACGCGGGCAACTACGACGCGATCATCCTCGCCTCGGCGGGGCTCAAGCGCCTGGGCTTCGGCGACCGGATCCGCGGCTACCTGCCCACCTCGCTCGCGCTGCCGGCGATCGGGCAGGGCATCCTCGCGATCGAATATCCCGCGGACCGCGCGGATCTCGCGGCGATCCTCGCGCCATTCGTGGAAGAGGCCGCCCGCGTGGCCGCCGATGCCGAGCGCGCGCTGGGCCTCGTGGTCGAGGGCAGCTGCGAGGTGCCCCTGGGCGCCCACGCGAGCGTCGCGGGATCGACCGTCGTGCTCGAGGCCTTCCTCGGGATGCCGGACGGCTCGACGCTCGTGCGCGAGCGCATCGAAGGCGATGCCCGCGACGCGGCCGCGCTCGGCACGCGGCTCGGGGAGCGCCTGCTCGCCGCCGGCGGCCGCGCCGTCCTCGACGCGCTGCCCCGCGCCCGGCCGTGAACGCCTCGGGCCCCCTCGCGGGCCTGGGGGTGGTGCTCACGCGCCCGCCCGAACAGTCGCGCGCGTTCGCCGCGCGGCTCGAAGCCGCGGGCGCCCGCGTGATTTCCTGCCCGAGCCTGTCCATCGTTCCGGTGACGCCTTCCGGAGAAAGCGCCGCGGCGCTCGCGAGGCTTCCCACGGCACGCTTCGCGATCTTCGTGAGCGCCAACGCCGTCGAGCACGGGCTCGCGGCGGCGCGCGCCGCCGGGCCGTGGCCCGCGGGCGTGACGGCCGCGGCCGTGGGCCAGGCGACGGCCTCGGGCCTTCGCGAGGCGGGCATCGCCGGCGTGATCGCCCCGTCGGGCCGCGCCGACAGCGAGGCCCTGCTCGCGCTGCCCGAATTGCAGGCGGTGCGGGGCGCCCCTATCATCGTCTTTCGCGGGGTCGGCGGACGCGAGCACCTGAGGACGGTCCTGGAATCGCGGGGCGCGCAGGTCTCCTACGTCGAGTGCTACCGCCGCGAGCGTCCCGTCACCGATCCCCGCGCCACCCGCGAGGCGCTCGGCCGGGGAGAGATCCACGCGGTCCACGCCATGAGCGCCGAATCGGTGGAGAATTTCGCGATGATCGTGGGGCCCGACGCCGACCTCGCCCGCGTGGCGCTCGTCGTGCCCCATGAAGCCGTCGCGCGAACGCCGGCCCGCGCGCGATTCGGGCAAGCGATCGTCGCCGGTGCCGGACCCGATGGACTCGCCGAGGCCCTCGCGCCTCTCGCCAGGAAGGCATGACGCCCCAACCAAACGACCCGCTTCCCGCCCTGCCGCCGCCCTCGCCGTCGCGGCCGGCGCGCGCCACTGCCGATACCCTCGCCCGCGCGGGGCTCGCGATCGCCGTCGTGGCCACCGCCGTGGCGCTCTTCCTCGCCTGGGACGCGCGCCAATCGCTCGCCTCGCTCCAGCAGAGCGCCGGCGGGCGCCTCGCGGACCTGGGTGGCGAGCTCACGCAGAGCAAGGCCGCCCTCGCGAGGGCCCAGGAAGGCCTCAAGGACGCGCAGGCGCGCCTCGCCGAGGTCGAATCGCGCCTCACCGACGCGCAGGAAAGCCGCGTGGCCGTCGAGGACATGTACCGCGAGCTCTCCCGCAGCGCCGACGACCGCATGCTGGCGGAGGTCGAGCAGCTGCTCATCCTCGCGAGCCAGCAGCTGCAGCTCGCCGGCAACGTGAAGGGCGCCCTCATCGCGCTGCAGGCCGCCGACCAGCGCCTCGCCCGCGCCGACAAGCT
>ERZ761602.939-NODE-939-length-57453-cov-7.375100_pt1 | contig 57453 bp, 54 predicted proteins | sample MGYA00512165_ERZ761602 | MGnify/ENA primary metagenome ERZ761602 (study PRJEB28899, sample SAMN02445085) | bioreactor sludge metagenome | biome: EBPR sludge; isolation source: Thorneside wastewater treatment plant | place: Australia: Brisbane, Thorneside Wastewater... | reverse complement strand
CTTCTTGCCGACGATCATCATCATGTCGGCCAGTTCGTCGATCACCACCACGATGAACGGCAGCGGCTCCAGCACCGGGACTTCGCCCGCGACCCCGCCCTCCCCCGGCTTCCAAAAGGGGTCGGTGATGGGTTCGCCCGCCGCTTGGGCATCGGCGAGCCGACGGTTGTAACCGGCGATGTTGCGCACCTTCAGCGCCGCCATGAGCCGGTAGCGGCGCTCCATTTCGCCCACGCACCAGCGCAGGGCGTTGGCCGCTTCCTTCATGTCGGTCACCACCGGGGTCAACAGATGCGGGATGTCCTCATACATCGACAGCTCCAGCATCTTCGGGTCCACCAGGATCAGGCGAACCTCGCGGGGCGCGGCCTTGTACAGCAAACTCAACAGCATGGCGTTGATCGCCACCGACTTGCCGGAGCCGGTGGTGCCGGCCACCAGCAAATGTGGCATCTTGGCCAGATTGGCCACCACCGGATTGCCGCCGATGTCCTTGCCCAGCGCCAGGGTCAGGGGAGAGATCGCCTGCTGATAAACTGGCGTCTCCAAGACCGCCCGCAGATAGACGATCTCGCGTTGCTGGTTGGGGATTTCCAGCCCGACCACGGATTTACCGGGGATGATCTCCACCACCCGCACGCTGATCACCGACAGGCCGCGCGCCAGATCCTTGGCCAGGTTGCTGATCTGACTGACCTTGACCCCCGGCGCCGGCTCGATCTCGAAGCGGGTGATCACCGGCCCCGGCTCCACCGCCACCACCTTGACCGCGATGCCGAAATGCCGGAGCAGAACTTCCACCCGCCGCGACATCTCGTCCAATGTTTCCGGGGAATAGCCGGCGCCGCCGACGGTGGGCGGGTCCAGCAGATTCAGCGGCGGCAAGGGATACGGCGCGACCGGCGGTGGCGCCGTCACTCGGCGGACCATGAACGCGGCCTTGGCCAAGGGGGGAGGCGTCGCCGGCTCCGGTTGCGGCGCGGTGGCCAGATCGGGCGAAAATTCCCGCGAGGGCCGATGGTGGCCATCCAGATCACCCTCATCGGCATCATCATCCGGCGCGGAATCCAGCCCGGGAACCGGCAAGACCACCGGCGACGACAGCGCAACCGCCGTCAGTGGATCGTTCGAAGCGGCGGCCAGTTTCAGGCCACGCGCATGAGTCAAGGGCGTGGGCGGCGGCTGTGGGATTGCCGGTTGACCGCCCGCTAACGTGGGCACGCTCGTGGGCACCAGCGTGAGCATATCCGGAGCGGGCGCAAGCTCCCAGTCCACGACCGGCGACACGGTCAATCCCGCGATGGGTGGTTTCGAGGACGGCGGCTGTTCCAGCGGCAAGTTCAACACCGGTTCGATGCGCGCCGCATGGCGACCAGTGGGCGCGGCGGCCGGCGGCTCGTCGCTTTCGGTCGGGACGAGTGGCGGCGCGGGCGGCACGGGTGAAACCGTCGGCGCGGCGGGCGCGATGGCCTCTCCACGCGCCCGCCATTTGGCCAGCCACTTTCCGACAGCCTGCCCAAATCCCCGCTCCAGCGTTGGGAACAATCGGACGGGGGACCTGGCGGGCGTCGCCTCCGGCGAGTCCGCCACCGGCGCGGTCTCAGGCGTGGACTCGTTGTCGTCGCCCGTCGTCCTCGGCCGCATCCAGCGCAACGGCGCCATCACCACGCCGCCGATCCAGTCCACCGCTTTCAGCACCACCAGCCCCATCCAGTCCAGCAGGGCCAGCCAGGACAATCCCGTCGCCAGCACCACCCCAGCCAGGAACAGCACCAGCATGAACAGATTGCCGCCCGCTCCACCGAAAGCCTGGATCAGGAACTGGCCAACATGCATCCCCACCAGACCGCCGGACGAACCCGCGCCGGGGACGGTTCCAGGCACCGCGCGCAGATGCAAGGCCACCAAGCCGCAGGCCGTCGCCAGCGTCACCAAAAATCCCAGAACCCGGAGCAGCACGATCTCGCCGTCCAGTTCCAACCAGGCGCCGCGCTTGAACAACCGCCAGCCCGCGAACGCCACGCCCAGCGGCAACAGATAGGCGGCATAGCCGAAGAAATACAGGGCCACGTCGGCGAACCAGGCACCGACCACGCCGCCCAAGTTATGCAACCGCGCCGCCGTGGCGGTATGAGTCCAGGCTGGGTCCTCGGGGTGAAAAGTCGCCAACGCGCCGATCATCCCCAACGCGATCACTGCCAGCGACCAGAAGCAAAGTTCCCGCAACAACCCATGGACGAAACGGAAGATGCCTAACCGAATCGCGGGTGTTTCGGGCTTGATTCGATGTGCCTGCGCCAAAATTCAATCCTGTCGTGAAAGGAAACAAAGCGGGTCGCGCGCCGTCGGTGGACATCATGGATACCCCGTCCACCGGGCTGTCGGAAAATCCGAACAGAATGATTGTCCCATTCCGGGGCAATGAGGTGAAGGGCGTGGACGAACCGATCCAGGCCATCGCGCCATGCCGGCCACGCGAAGGCCGGGCCGCCGCCCCGCTCAAAAATCGCGTGCGCTCGATCCGAGAGCAATCGATCAGGAATCACGATCAACCTTCGAGCGTGATATTGCGACAGCGGGTTTCGTGAAAAAACAGCGAGGCTCCGATGGCCAGCGCCACGCAGCCCAGCATCAGGCAAAAACCCGCCCGGTAATCGGCGGAACCGTACACCCGCACACCGTTCACCAGCGTGCCGCCCCAGGTCAAGTCCATGATCCAGCCGAACAACGGCTGGATCACAGCCGCCCCCAGGAAGACCCCCGTATTCACCAGGGCGATGGCCATGCCCGACAGTGCGGGAATGACGACTTCCTTCGCCCCGGCGTAAGTCAGGGCAAAAGACCCACAACCAAAACCCATCAGGACGAACCAGGCCATCCCCAGCACGCCCGGCTGCCAACTCGCGTGGACGATGCCCAGCCAAGCCATCCCGTACAGCAGGGTTCCGATGACCAACAGGGGCTTACGGCGGTTCATCCGGTCGGAAAACCAGCCGCAGAACAAGGTACTACCAGCGAAGCTGGCCAGCGCGACGGTGGTGTAAAGGGAAGCCGCCGACCGCTCCAGACCGTGCAGGTCGCGCAGGAAGGGAATCGCCCACAGGCCGAGAAACGCCAGCAGGCTGGCCGGCATTCCCAGATTGACCCAGAACCCCGGCCAAACCCGGCGGGTGGCCAAAACCCCCAACAGATCATGCCACCAGTGCTGCTCGCGGCTCGCGTGCCGGGCTTGACCCTCCATCTCCCGGATCGAGGGGAAACCGGCGTCCTCCGGCGTGTTGCGCACCCCGAGCCATGACAATACCGCCAGGATCAGGGCCATCACACCAAAGGCCACGAACACCGCGCGCCACGACCAAACCGTCAGCGCGCCAGCCAGCGGACCGGCCGCGAGGATGGCGCCGACATTGCCCAGCAACAGGGTCAGGCCGCTGATGAACCCGTAATCCCGGTCGCGAAACCAGAGGGTATTGCTTTTCATCAGCCCCACGAACACCACCGACACCCCCAGCCCCACCAGCGCCCGTCCCACCGAGGCCTCCCAAAAGGTGGCCGCCAAACCAAACAGGATGGAACCGACCCCGGACACGAGATTGCCCAGCGTCACCGAAATCCGCGCCCCCAGGGTATCCGCCAGCACCCCCGCCGGAATCTGCATGGCGGTGTAGATGTAGTAATACACTGCTGCCAACGATCCCAGCGCGGCGCCCGTGGTGCCGAAGGCCCGCATCAGATCGGCGGACACCACGGCCGGGGCGATCCGATGAAAAAACACCAGGATGTAGGACGCCGCCAGAATGGCGTAAACCGACCAGCGCACGCGAACGAACCGCGCGCGGTCGAACGTCCGACCCGAAGCCGCCGCCATCGACGCCGTCATCTCCACTCCCTTTTCCAAGCGAATAAATCCTCGTGTCCGACTCGCAGGCGCGACGCTCCCTGCTTGATCCAACCACGTCGTCGCGCCAGCCAGTCGGCCCAGTCATGCTTCGCTTCAGGCGCGATTTGACGGGCTGCGTTCACCCAACCTTCCAGCAGCGCCATCTGCATCGCCCACTGCTCCGGTCCCAACCGCCAGGGACTGGGCCGGGTCATCACCTCGTAACCCAGTTCCCGCAACCGAACCGTCAACGCCCCGGTTGCATCGGGACCGAGCGCCGGCCCGAATCCCTTGTCGGTGCGCTGATGCCGGTTCACCTGCTCGCGCACCTCTTCGTCGCCGGCCAGCGCCGGTTCCCAGGCGATGAAACCGTCATAGCTCAGGGCGACGAACACCGCCGCCCGCGCGTCCCGACAATGCCGGGCCAACCGTTCCAGCCAGTCCGCCGAGACCAGATCGAGCAGGGCGGAGGCCGTCACCAGTTGCACGCCGCGAAAATCCAATCGCTCCCAGTCACGAACCAAATCCAGCCGCCGCCAGTCCAGCATCAGGTTGATCTCCCGTTTCGCCGCCCACGCGCCGCACCGTTCCTCGCCCCGCGCCAGCAGGACCGGATCGTGATCCACCAGCCGCCAATGCTGTTCGCCGCCGAACAACGGCGCCAGAAACCGAAGGTTGGCGCCGGTGCCACTGCCCAGGTCCAGCACGGTCAGCGGCTCCCTCCCCCGCCACCAGTCCAACAGGCGCGCGGTCAGTTCGGGATTGCGGGCCGCCGCGTCCACCGGCTCGCGCAGCGCCAGCCAGTCGGCGGAAAACCCGCTCATGCCGGGACCGTTTCCAGCGCGGTGGCGAACCGGACGCAGGCTGTCGGCCAGTCCGGCAAGTTCCGTCGGGCCGCGCGGGCCCCCGTCGCCAGCCGCTCGCGCAAATCGGGTTCGGTCATCACCCGCGCCAGCGCCTCGGCCAGCGCCGCCTCGTCGCCGGGCGGAACCAGCAGCCCGGCGTCCGCCGGCACGGTGTCGGGAATCGCGCCGGCGGTTGTGCTGACCAGGGGCAGGCCGCGCGCCAGCGCCTCGGCCAGCGCCATGCCATAACCTTCGTAATACGATGGCAACACGAACAAATCCGCCCGCTGGTACTCGACCGCCAAGGCCGCTGCTTCCAATTGCCCCGGAAACTCGATGCGCCCGGCCAGCCCCAATTCCGTCGCCAGAGTTCGCAAGCCGGCAGCGGTGACGGGATCGAGGTCGGCGCCGCCCACGCACCGCAACCGCCACGGCAACGCTTGCAGCCGCGCCAATGCCCGGAACAGGACGGCGTGACCCTTGCGCGGCGTCAGCGAGGCCACGCACAACAGCACCCATGCCTCCTCGCCCGACCCCTCGGCCAGCGGCGCGGGGTCGGTTCCGGGCGACACCACCGCGCAGCGTTCCGGCGCGATGGCATAATCGGCCAGCGCCCGCGCGGTGCTGGGACTGGTGACGATCACCCGCCGGACGTGACGCAGCGACTCGCGCTCGCTGGCGTACAAACGCCGACTCGTTGCCTCATCCAACCCGGTTTCCAGCGCCAGCGGATGATGCACCAGGGCCACCAGCCGCAGCCGGTCCCGATGCCGCGCGGCGATTTCGGGCATCGCGCCCAACGCCAGCCCGTCCACGACGACCCGCGCCTGTTCCGGCAGCGCGGCCAGCGTCGCGTCGGCCTCGGCCAGCGCCGCCGGGGTAGGCATCGGGAAGCTGGCGTCGAGACGGCGCCAGTCCACCCGCCAGCCCAGCGTCGCCAGCCCCGCCATGATCCGGCGGTCGTAGAGATAGCCGCCGGTGCGGGTCTCCAGATCTCCGGGAATCAGGAAATGGACAAGGTTCACGGCAGTGGCCCTTCGTAGGCGGCCCAGGCGACATGGGATTCACGCAAGACGACCCGCATCGCGCTCAGGCCGGTCGCATGCAGACCCAGTTGACCCTCCTCGATCCGCACGGCGATGCGATTGAAGATGGCCTGGGCCAGGAACTCGGTGGTGGTGTTGCGGCCGGTGAATTCCGCCACATCGTCAAGGTTGCGGTAGTTCCATTCATCCAGGACTTCTCGCAGGCAGGCGCTGGCCTTGCCGATGTCCACCACGACGCCGTCGGGGTCCAGATCGGGACGGCGCAGTTCCAAATCGACGACATAGGTCGCGCCATGCAGGTGTTGGGCGGAACCGAAGGTCTCGCCCCGGAAGCTGTGGGCAATCATGAAATGGTCGCGGACGCAGACGGTGTACATGGCTAAACCTCGGGTTGTGCCCGCGCGCCGGCCAACGCCAGCCAGTCGCGCGGTTGCAGGAAAACATCGTAAAGACGCGCCTCGGCGCTGCCCGGTTCGGGTCGCCAGTCGTATTCCCAACGCACCCGCGGCGGCAGCGACATCAGGATGGACTCGGTGCGCCCACCCGCTTGCAGGCCGAACAGGGTGCCTCGGTCGTGAACCAGGTTGAACTCGACGTAGCGCCCGCGCCGGTAAAGCTGAAACTCCCGCTCGCGTTCGCCGTGGGGCATCGCCCGCCGTCGTTCGACCAGCGGCAAATAGGCCGGCAGGTAATGGTCACCGACGCTGCGCAGGAAGGCGAAACAGCGTTCGAAGCCGCCTTCGTTCAGATCGTCGAAGAACAGTCCACCGACGCCGCGCGGTTCGTCGCGATGCTTGAGGAAGAAATAATCGTCGCACCACTGCTTGTAGCGCGGATGGACCTCGGGACCAAACGGCGCGCAGGCGGCCTGGGCCGTGCGATGCCAATGGACGCAGTCCTCCTCGAAACCATAATACGGCGTGAGGTCGAAGCCGCCGCCGAACCACCAGGTCGATTCCGCTTCATCCCCGGCGGCGCGAAAAAAACGGACGTTGGCGTGCGAGGTGGGCACGTAGGGGTTGCGGGGATGAACCACCAGCGACACCCCCATGGCTTCGAAACCGCGCCCCGCCAGTTCGGGCCGCCGCGCCGTGGCCGAGGGCGGCATGCGTTCGCCGACCACATGGGAAAAATTGATGCCGGCCTGCTCGAACACCGCGCCCTCGCGCAGAATCCGGGTGCGCCCAACGCCATGCAGGCCACGCTCACCACCGCGATCCCAGGCGTCTTCCCGAAACCGGGCGCCACCATCGGCGGCTTCCAACGCCTGGCTCAGCCGGTCTTGCAACTCGCGCAGCCAGACCCGCACCCTTTCAGCGGGGGCAGGGCAATTCGTATCGGTCATCGTGGAACTGGTCGGACGGTTGGCGCTCATGCGAACTCAGGGACGGCGATTACGGACTCGACCGCAATGGTATTAGACTATCGCGCCCGAATGCCCACTATTTTTTCCGTCAACCCACCTTTCCAGGCATTCCACGCCCCGCTCCACCATGAATCTTGAACGCTTCGTCCACTGGTTTCGCCAAGCCGGCCCCTACATCAACGCCCATCGCAACCGAACCTTCGTGGTGTTGTTCGGCGGCGAGACGGTCGAGGCCGAGCATTTCTCCAGCCTGATTCATGACCTGGCCTTGCTGGATAGCCTCGGCGTTCGCCTGGTGCTGGCGCACGGCGCCCGGCCGCAGGTCGAGGCGCGTCTGCGCGAGGCCGGCCGCGAACTGCGCTACGTCAATGACCTGCGGCTGACCGAGGCCGAGGATCTGCGCTACGTCAAACAGGCGGTGGGGCGAGTGCGCATTCGGATCGAGGCGCGGCTTTCCATGGGTCTGGCCAACTCACCGATGCACGGCGCGCGCCTGCGGGTGGCGTCGGGCAACCTGATCACCGCCCGGCCGCTGGGGGTGCGCGAGGGGGTGGATTACGGCTTCACCGGCGAGGTGCGGCGGATCGACGACCGCGCCATCCGTTCGTGGCTGGATCAGGACGCCATCGTGCTGTTGTCGCCGCTGGGCTACTCGCCGACCGGCGAAATCTTCAACCTGAGCGCCGAGGACGTGGCCGCCGCCGCCGCCATCGCCCTGCGCGCCGACAAACTGCTGGTGCTGACCGAAAGCCCCCCGTTGCGCGATCCCGCCGGGCAACCGGTTCGTGAACTCAGCCCCAGCGACGCCGCGCGCCTGCTGGCCGAGCACCCCACGCTGCCCGAGGAAACCGCCCGCCATCTGCGGCTGGCGCTGCGTGCCTGTCAGGCCGGCGTGCGCCGCGTTCACCTGCTCAGCCGCCAGATGGACGGCGCGCTGCTGCTGGAACTGTTCACCCGCGACGGGGTAGGCGTCCTGATCACCGCCGATATTTACGAGGGATCGCGTCCCGCCGCCATCGACGACATCGGCGGGATGCTGGCGCTGATTCAACCTTTGGAAGAGGAAGGCGCGCTGGTGCGACGGTCGCGGGAGCGACTGGAAATGGAAATCGAGCGTTTTTCCGTGCTGGAGCGCGACGGCGCGATCATCGGCTGCGCCGCGCTGTATCCCTTCGCCGAAGAGCGACTGGCGGAACTGGCCTGCGTCGCGATACACCCGGACTACCGCAACCGCGGCCGCGCCGATACGCTGCTGCGCTTCATCGAGCGCCAGGCCCGCGCTCAAGGTCTGCTCCGACTGTTCGTGCTGACGACCCGCGCCGAACACTGGTTCCGCGAGCGCGGCTTCGAGCCCGCCGAGGTCGCCGATCTGCCGGTGCGCAAACAGGCCCTGTACAACTGGCGGCGCCGTTCGAAAGTGTTCATCAAAACCCTGTAAGCTGTTCGCGTCACCCTTTTGCGAGGACCTTGCGCCATGCCGACCACCGCCCCGCTCCGCGTCGTCCAGATCAGCGATCTCCATCTCAAGACCACCCCCGGCACCCGGCTTTGGGGCGCCGACGTGGACGCCGGCCTGAGCGCGGTGCTGGCGCATATCCGGGAACGACAACCTACCCCCGACCTGGTCCTCGCCACGGGCGATCTGGTCGGCGACGAGCCGGACGCTTATCCCCGTCTGCGTCAGGCGCTGGAACCGTTGGACCTGCCGGTCTATTGCCTGCCGGGCAACCACGACTTTCCCGCGGTCATGAGCCGAACGCTGCGCGGCGGCCGCGTGCGCTGGGAACGCTACTTCGTCGCCGGTCACTGGCAGTTCGTGCTGCTGGACTCCAGTTTTCCCGGCACGCCCGACGGCCATCTGGCCTCCGGCGAACTGGCGCTGCTCGACACCGTCCTGGCGACCGACCCCGAACGGCCCACCCTGGTCTGCCTGCACCACAACCCGTTGCCGGTCGGCACGGGCTGGCTCGACACCATGACGGTCAGCAATGGCGCGGCGTTGTTCGCGGTGCTGGATCGCTATCCACAAGTCCGGGCGGTGGCGTGGGGCCATATCCACGGCGAGTTCGCCGGCTGGCGGAGCCATGTGCAACTGCTGGCCACCCCCGCGACCTCGGTGCAATTCCGGCCCGACGCCCCGGAACCGCGCGTGGACGATCTTCCGCCCGGCTATCGCTGGTTCGAGCTGTATCCCGACGGCACGCTGCGGACTGGCGTGGAGCGGGTCGCGGCGGCCCGCGCGAACGACCCGGCGCGGCGGGTTCCGGCCTAACCGCCATCCCGCTATAATCGCCGCCATGAACATCAAAGACGATCTGGTTCGACACTATCGCTGGCTGCGCCAGTACGGCCTCAACGACTCCCACAGCGGCAACGCCTCGGCTCGGGACGGCGACACCTTCTGGATCACGCCCACCGGTTGCTGCGCCGATACCCTCAGCAGTGGCGATCTGGTCGAGTGCCGCCTCGACGGCGGCATCGGCAAGGGGGCCTCGATGGATGCCCGTCTCCATCTGGCGGTCTACCAAGCCAATCCCAGGGTCCGCGCCCTGCTGCACAGCCACGGCCCCTATTCCGTGGCGATGACCATGGACAACGAGGAATTCCTTCCGGCCGATTTCGAGGGACAGTTGTACTTCAGCCGAGTACCGGTCCTGACCATCCCCTACGACCAGTACGAAGCCCGTTCGCCGCGCATGGTGGGCGAAATCCTGGCGGATTACCCCATCGCCGTGGTGCGCGGCCACGGCGTCTACGCCGGCGCCGACAGCCTCAATCTCGCCTACAAATGGACTTGTTCGCTGGAGCTGTCGGCCAAGACCGCCTTCATCGCTCAGCAGGCGGGCAAGATCTGACGGCCGTGTCCAAACCGCTCATCCCCCAAGGCGAGGCGTTGCGCCACGCCTTTCAGTGGCTGGCCGAACAGGGACATTGCACCCTCAAAACCGTCGAGCAGGCCAGCCTGCGATTCGATCTGACGCCGCGCGACGAGGAATTCCTGTTGCGGCAATTCGTCCACCACCGGGGCGCGGCCAGCGACGCGCCGGATTCACAGTGACAGCGGGTTACCGGTCAGCCGCCGGGCGAAATTGACCAGCATGGCGGCGGTCGCGCCCCAGATAAAACGATCCTGATACGGAATCACGTAATAGCGCCGCGGCTGGCCCTGGTAGAGCACACTGCGCTGTTCGTGATGGCGCGGATCGAGGATGAATTCCAGCGGCACCTCGAACGCCTCGGCGACTTCGAAATCATCCAGCGTCAACTCGAACGGCGGGGTCACGAAACCCACCACCGGCGTGACCAGAAACCCGGTGATGGTTTGATACGAATCGAGAAAGCCGGCGATTTCCACCACGTGTCGGCGATGCAGGCCGATTTCTTCCTCCGCCTCGCGCAACGCGGTCTCGACCGGACTGGTGTCCTCCGCTTCGGCCCGGCCACCGGGAAAGCTGATCTGGCCAGCATGATGCTCCAGATGGGCGGTGCGCTGGGTCAACAACACCGTGTAGCCCTCGGCCCGCTCGACCAGCGGCACCAGCACCGCCGCTGGGGTCAGAGGCCGTTCCTCGCGCTCCATCCCGGCTACCGCGTGATCGCCGGTCAGAATTTCCACCTGATGGGTCGAATGCAGGCAGTGGCGAACCCGGTCGCGCATTTCCGCGTGATTCACGCCACCTCCGCGGATAAGCCGAACAGCCGCAGGTAATTGGCGGTGGTGATCGCCGCGATTCGCTCCAGGGTCTCGCCCCGCAACCGGGCCACGAACTCCGCCACATGCCACACCCAGGCCGGATGATTGGGCTTGCCCCGGTGCGGGACCGGCGCCAGGTAAGGCGCGTCGGTCTCCACCAGCAACCGGTCGGCGGGCACGCGCCGCGCGGCGTCTTGAATGGGTTTGGCGTTCTTGAAGGTGACGATCCCGGAAAACGAGATGTGGAAATTCAGCGCCAGCGCCCGCTCCGCCATCGCCCAATCCTCGGTGAAGCAGTGCAGCACCCCGCCCACCTCGGCCGCGCCCTCCTCGGCCAGAATTCGCAAGGTGTCCTCGCGGGCGTCGCGGGTGTGGACGATCAACGGCTTGCCCAATTCCCGGGCGGCGGCGACGTGAATGCGGAACCAGTCCCGCTGGCGGTCGGCGCTTTCGGCCCCATAGTGGTAATCCAGTCCGGTCTCACCGATGGCGGCCACGCGCGACGCGCGGCCCAGCGCCGTCAACTCCGCCACGGTCGGCGCGCGACCGCCCTCCTCGCTTGGATGTACCCCCACCGACAACGCGATTTGGGGATAAGGCTCGGTCATCCGGGCCAGGGCCGGCCAGCTTTCCAAATCCACCGCCACGCTCAACAACCGCGTGACGCCGCTCGCCGCCGCGGCATCCAGCAGCCCCGCCAGACCGCCGCCGAAGGGCGCCAATTCGACCCGGTCCAGATGACAATGGGAATCGACCAGCATCGCTCGCTTGAATCTACATCGTGTTGGTGGGTTGCTCGACGCGGACGTAACCAGCCAATTGCGCTTCGATCTTCTTCTGAAGGCTGGCGCCCTCCGCGCCGCCAAACTGGATGCCGACACCCATCTGGCGACCACCCGGCGTGGTTCGGTGGTTGATCCAGACGACCTTGCCAGTGATGGCGAACCGTTCCGGGTCGTCCAGGATCGTCAGCAGCAGGAACACCTCGTCATCCAGTTCGAAGGTTTTTTCGGTCGGAATGAAGATGCCCCCGCCCTTGACGAAGGGCATATAGCTGGAATGGAGCATCGCCTTGTCCTTGATGGCGAGGGAAATGACGCCTTGCCGTGGAACCGCCATGGTGTTCAACCCTTTGCAAACAAGTCGGGAACCGGGAATCAGAGGAGCGCGTCGCCGAGAAACGTCTCCAGTAGCAGGGACGCGTTGACCTGGGTGGTCGCGCAGAGCGCGCGCAACCGAACCGCCGCGTCCAGGCGCCCGAACAGGGCGCGCGGCGCCCCCCGCCCAGCCCAGCGCCGCAGTGCGGAACGCAGGTCGGGATGGCTCAAGCGCGGCGGCTCGGCATTCATCTTAAGCCGAATCAGGTCGGTATGCCAGCCGACCAGCCAGCGCAGATTTTCGCTCAAATCGCCTTGCGTCCAGCATTCCGCCGCCTGGATCGGATCGATTTGTCCGGCCAGCGCCCGCTCGTAGCACTCGAACAATGCCCGACGACGGCGCCAGCGTTCGCCGTCGGCCTGGGCCAGCGCGGCGAGCGGCCCACCGCCGGCGATGTCCAGCAACACCGCCGGGTCCAGTCCGTCCGCGACGCGGGCCGCCAGCCAGGGAACGGCGACCGCCGCCGCGGGTGGGTGGAAATCGATCCTTTGACAGCGGCTGCGCACCGTGACCGGCAAGCGTGCCGGCTGGGCGGTCACCAGCAGCAGCAAACCGTTACCTGGTGGCTCCTCCAGCGTCTTCAGCAGGGCGTTGGCGGCATTGACGTTGAGCCGGTCGGCGGGTTCCAGCAGCGCGATCTTGTAACCGCCATATTGGGCGGTATAACCGAGGAAGGCGCGCAATTCGCGGACCTGATCCACCTTGAGGACCTTGCCGTCTTCTTCCGGCCGCGCCAGGCTGTAGTCGGGATGGCTGCCGGCCCGGAACAGCCGGCAACTCCGACACTGACCACAGGCTTCGCCCTCGGCGCCGGGATGGGCGCACAGCAGCGCCCGCGCCAGCCGGCGGGCGAACCGCCCCTTGCCCAGTCCCGCCGGGCCGGACAACAACAGCGCGTGCGGCAGTCGCCCGGCGACTCGCCGCCGTTGCCACTGTCGCCAAAGATCCTGATGCCAGGGCAGGCGTTCGTCGTCCATCAGTACCGCTCCAGCCAGCCCGCGAGGATGGCTTCCACCTCGGCCCGAACCACCGCGACCGGCCGGTCGGCGTTCACGATCCGGCAGCGGTCGGGCTCTTGCCGCGCCCGGTCGAGATAAACCGCGCGGATCCGCTCGAAAAAGGCGGTTTCCTCCCGCTCGAAGCGATCCGCCGCACCGCGCCGCGCCGCCCGTTCCAACCCCACCGCGACTGGCGCATCGAATATCAGGGTCAAATCGGGCCGTAGGTCGTCTTGCACCCAGTTTTCCAGGATCGCGATCCGTTCCAGCGACAAACCCCGTCCACCCCCTTGATAGGCGTAGGTGGCGTCGGTGAACCGGTCGCACAAGACCCAATGACCGGCGGCCAGCGCCGGCCGGATCGCCCGTTCCAGGTGCTCGGCGCGGGCGGCGAACATCAGCAGCGTCTCGGTGGCCAGCGCCATGCCGTCGTGGCGATGGCCGAGCAGCAGGGAACGGATTTCCTCGCCCAGCGCCGTGCCGCCCGGCTCGCGGGTCAGCGTCACCCGATAACCCGCCTGTTCCAAATATTCGCGCATGAACGCCAACTGGGTGGTCTTGCCGACACCCTCGCCGCCCTCGATGGTAATGAACTGGCCGGACACGTTATTACCTACCCTTCAACTGATACTGCCTGACTGCCTGGTTATGTTCGTCGAGCGTCCGGGAAAAGACATGCCCGCCCTGGCCGGTCGCCACGAAATACAGCGCGTCGCCGGGGGCGGGATTGACGGCGGCGGCCAGTGCGTCCGCGCCGGGCAAGGCAATCGGCGTCGGCGGCAAGCCCTTGCGAGTGTAGGTGTTATAGGGGTTGTCGCGCGCCAGATCGACGCGACGCAGGTTGCCGTCGAAGGCCTCGCCCAAACCATAGATCACGGTCGGATCGGTCTGCAACGGCATCCCCCGCCGCAACCGGCGCGCGAACACGCCAGCGATCGCCGGCCGTTCCGCCGGCGCCGCCGTCTCCTTTTCCACGATCGAGGCCAGGATCAGCGCCTGGTAAGGATCGGTCAGCGGCGAATTCGGGGAACGGCGACTCCACGCCGCATTCAACTGGCGGTCCATCGCTGCCAGCGCCCGGCGCAGGAACGCCTCATCGGTGAAGCCAACGGGGAAACGGTAGGTATCCGGCAAGAATCGTCCCTCGGGATGCTCGCCCGGCCGACCCAGCCGCGCCATGATTTCGGCGTCGCTCGCGTCCCGCAGGGTCTGGCCGATCTTGGGATGCTCCGCCAGCGCCCGGCGCAGTTGCTTGAAGGTCCAGCCTTCCACCACCGTCAGCGAATGTTGAATGACTCGGCCGGCCACGATCTGGTCGAGCAACCCGCGCGGCGTGAGGCCCGGCGCGAGGGCGTATTCGCCGGCCTTGAGCCGGTACGCCAACCGATTGGATCGGGCGTAGGCTTCCAGGTACGGCCCCGACCGCAGCAGACCCGGTTGTCGCCGCAATTCCCGCACAAGATCGGACATGCCCATACCGGGCTTCAATTCCAGGATCAGACCGCCAGTCGGTACGCCAAGGGGAACGTCAAGGAACGCGCGGTAATCGGCGTAAACGACATACAGCGCCGGCCCCAGGATCAGCGTCAGCACCGCCAGGACCAGCGGCAACCGTCGAGGCCAGCGGGGGGAAACCATGCCCTCACCCCCCGTTCCTTTCCCGCCAGCGGACGAGGGAAGCGAACGGGAACACCGGGCTTACTCCAGCGCGCGGAAAATCACCGTGCCGTTGGTGCCGCCGAAGCCGAACGAGTTCGACAGCGCGACCTTGATGCGCCGTTCCTGGGTGGTGTGCGGGACGTAATTCAGATCACACTCCGGTTCCGGATGGTCCAGATTGATGGTGGGCGGCGCGACCTGATCGCGAATCGCCAGCACCGAAAAAATCGCTTCGACCCCGCCGGCCGCGCCCAGCAGATGGCCGGTCATCGATTTGGTCGAACTCATCGCCAACCGATAGGCATGATCGCCGAATACCGCCTTGGCCGCGTCGCTTTCGATCTTGTCGCCCGCCGGGGTGGACGTGCCGTGGGCGTTGATGTAGTCCACCGCCTCGGGCGGGATTTCCGCGTCGCGCAAGGCATTGGCCATCGCCCGCCGCGCGCCGTCGCCATCCGGCGGCGGCAGGGTCATGTGGTAGGCGTCGCCGCTCATGCCGAAACCGATCAGTTCGGCGTGGATCCGCGCGCCGCGCCGTCGGGCGTGTTCGTATTCTTCCAGCACCATCACCCCGGCGCCGTCGCTGAGCACGAAACCGTCGCGGTCCCGGTCCCAGGGCCGGCTGGCTTGCTCCGGCTCGTCGTTGCGGGTGGACAGCGCCCGCGCCGCCGCGAAGCCGCACAGTCCGGTAGGCGTGGTGGCCATTTCCGCGCCGCCGGCGATCATCACGTCGGCGTCGCCATATACGATCAGTCGGCCCGCCAGGCCGATGCTGTGGGTGCCGGTGGTGCAAGCGGTGACCACCGCCAGGTTCGGGCCCTTGATGCCGTACAGGACGGACAAGTTGCCAGAGACCATGTTGATGATGCTGCGCGGCACGAAGAAGGGGGTCAGCTTGCGCGGTCCGCCCTTCAAGAACGCCGCGTGACCTTCCTCGATGCCCGGCAGACCGCCGATGCCGGAGCCGATGTAAGTGCCGATCCGCTCGGCGTTCGCCTCGGTGATCTCTAGTCCCGCGTCCCGAATCGCCTGCGCCGCCGCGCCGATGCCGTAGTGGATGAAGGCATCCATCTTCTTGGCTTCCTTGGTATTCAGGTACTGCTCCACCTGAAAATCCTTCACCGCGCCGCCGATGCGGACTGGAAAACTGCTCACGTCGAAGGCGGTGACCGGCCCGATGCCACTGCGACCCGCCAGGATGTTGGCCCAGGCGGCCTCCACGGTGCTGCCGACCGGGGACACGATGCCCATGCCCGTCACTACCACTCGCCGCTCGGTCACGAAACACCCCTCACTGCGCCAGGCTGACAAAACAAGGCCGCGACCCCTGGCGGGCGGTCGCGGCGGGTTGGGATTCGCGCGGAACGGACACCTTCAACCGAGGTGCGTCGCGATATAGTCAATCGCTTGCTGTACCGTCGTGATTTTTTCGGCATCCTCGTCGGGAATCTCCAGTTCGAACTCTTCTTCCAGAGCCATCACCAGCTCGACGGTGTCCAGGGAATCGGCGCCAAGGTCCTCGACAAAAGAGGCCTCGTTGGTGACCTGCTCCTCTTTCACCCCCAACTGCTCGATGATGATTTTCTTGACGCGGGCTTCAATGTTGCTGATGTCGGTCATGATCGCTTGCTTCCTCGTTGTGTTTCAATCCGCGCCCACTTTATCACGGCGGGCGAAATTTCAGTGACAGTACCACAAACTGGGCGCGGTTTCCGGCCCCCCTCGTCCACCACCGGCACGTCGACGTGGCCCCCATCCAGCCGGCCATCAAGCCATGTACATCCCACCGTTGACATGCAGGGTTTCCCCAGTGATGTAAGCCGCTTCCGGCGAAGCCAGGAACGCCACGGCATTGGCGATGTCCTGGGGTTCGCCCAACCGTTGCAGCGGAATGCTCGCAAGCAGCGCCTGGCGTTGCGCGTCCGGCATGTCCCGGGTCATGTCGGTGGCGATGGCGCCCGGCGCGACCGTGTTGACGGTGATGTTGCGCGAACCGATCTCACGCGCCAGCGATTTGGTGAAACCGACGATCCCCGCCTTGGCCGCCGCATAGTTGACCTGGCCTGGATTGCCGGTCGCCCCCACGATCGAGGTGATGCTGATGATACGCCCGCGCTGGGCTTTCATCATCCCGCGCAGCACCGCCTTGCTCATTCGATAGACCGACGTCAGGTTGGCGTCGAGAATCGCCGCCCATTCCTCGTCCTTCATCCGCAGGAGCAAGTTGTCTCGGGTAACGCCGGCGTTGTTGACCAGGATGCTCGGCGGGCCGAATTCCTGGATCACCGCTTTCATCGTGGCGTCGACCGAGGCTGGATCGGTCACGTCCAGCCGCAGGCCACGGCCCTTGATTTCGCGTGCGCGCAAATCCCGGCCAATGGCTTCCGCGCCGGTCTCGGTGGTCGCGGTGCCGATCACGGTCGCCCCTCGCCGACCCAATTCGCGGGCGATGGCCTGGCCAATGCCGCGGCTGGCGCCGGTCACCAAGGCGATTTCGCCGTCTAGCATCGTCATCGTGAACTTTCCCTCGCGTTCAATAGGTCAGCAACACCGCGCCCCAGGTGAAGCCGCCGCCGAATCCCTCCAGCAGCAGCGTGTCGCCGCGCTGGATGCGGCCGTCGCGCACCGCCACGTCCAGGGCCAACGGCACCGAGGCCGCCGAGGTATTGCCGTGAGTCCGCACGCAGTCCACCATTCGCCCTTCTGGCAACCCGAGCCGCTTGGCGGTGGCGGCCAGAATCCGCCGGTTGGCCTGGTGCGGGATCAGCCAGTCCACGTCGGCGACCGTCATCCGGTTAGCGGTCAGAATCTGTTCGGCGATATCCTTGAGCGTGGTCACCGCCACCTTGAATACTTCACTGCCGCGCATTTCGACGAAGGCGGCGTTCTGGCGGGTCTGGTCGTAGCCGCTGGATACGCCGGCCGGCACCCACAGCAGCTCCTTGTAGCGGCCGTCGGCGCCCAGCCGGCTGTCGATGATGCCGGGTTTGTCAGCCGCTTCCAGCACCACCGCGCCGGCGCCGTCGCCGAACAGGATGCAGGTGCCGCGATCGCGCCAGTCGATGATGCGCGTGAAGGTATCCGCTCCCACCACCAGCGCCCGCCGCGCCGCGCCGGTGCGGATGAAGCGGTCGGCGATATCCAGGGCGTAGACGAAACCGGTGCATACCGCCTGCACGTCGAAGGCGGGGCCGCCAGGACAGCCCAGACGATGCTGCAACTGGGTGGCGACGCTGGGAAAAACGTGATCGGGCGTGGTGGTGCCGAGCACGATCAAGTCGATATCGCTCGGTTCGAGGCCCGCGGCTTCCAACGCCCGTCGGGACGCGTGCTCGGCCAAATCGCAGGTGGTTTCCCCCGGCGCGGCGATATGGCGCTCCTCGACCCCGGTGCGCTCGACGATCCACTCCGCCGTGGTCTCGATCCTTTGTTCGAGATCGGCGTTGGTGAGCACTTTCTCCGGCAGATGGCCGCCAGTTCCAATGATTCGGGCGTGATTCAAAGCGCTTGCCTCTCGGCGTGAAGGGCGGCCAGGTGGGCGTCGATGCGTTGGGGCACGGCCTGTTGGGCTTCCAGTATCGCGACCTGGATGGCGTTGGCGAACGCCAGGGCGTCGGCGCCGCCATGGCTCTTGACCACGATGCCTTGCAAACCCAGCAGGCTGGCGCCGTTGTAACGGCGGGGGTCGATCCGGCGGCTGAAGGCGCGCAACACCGGCAGGGCGACCAGGCCGGCCAGGCGGGTCAGCGGGTTTCGCTTGAATTCCTGGGTCAGGTAATGGCGGATGAGCTTGGCCACGCCCTCGCTGCTTTTGAGCGCGACATTGCCGACGAAGCCATCGCAGACCACCACGTCCACCTCATCCAGATAAACGCCGTCGCCCTCGACGAACCCGATGTAGTTGAGATCGCTGGCGGCCAGCAACCGGGCGGCGTCCTTGACCTGCTCGTTGCCCTTGATGTCTTCCTCGCCGATGTTCAGCAAGCCCACGCGCGGCCGGCGAATGTCGTTCACCTCGGCCAGCACCGAGCCCATGACCGCGAATTGCAGCAGGTGTTCGGCCTTGCTGTCCACATTGGCGCCCAGGTCCAGCACCCGGACATGGCCGCGGACGGTGGGCAAGGTGGTGCAGATGGCGGGGCGGTCGATGCCGGGCAGGGTCTTGAGCACGAAGCGGGCGGTCGCCATCAGCGCGCCGGTGTTGCCGGCGCTGACACAGGCGTTGGCCTCGCCCTGCTTGACCAGGTTGATCGCCACCCGCATCGAGGAATCCTTCTTGACCCGCAGGGCCTGCGCGGGCGACTCGTCCATGTTGACCAGTTGCGAGGCGTGGCGGATGACGATGCCGGGATGGTCCTTGGCCTTGAGCCGGGCCAATTGGGCCAACAGGATATCCTCCTGCCCCACCAGAATCAGGCGCATCTCGTCACTGGTGGTTTTCAGCACGCGAAGGGCGGCCGGCACCACCACGTCCGGACCGATATCGCCGCCCATGCCATCCAGGGCGATGGTGAGCGGCCGGGTCATGTGCGCAAAAAAAGCATCGTGAGCAAGGTCGAGCAAAACAGGGGAATCGAGGCGTGGCGCGTGACGATCAATCCTCGCTCTCGTCGACCACCGGCTGGGTGATGACTTGACGACCCCGATAATAACCGTTTGGAGTGACGTGGTGGCGGCGGTGCAATTCCCCGGAGGTGGGATCCGTCGACAGGGTGGGAGCGGTCAGAGCGTCGTGGGCGCGGCGCATGCCACGCCTGGAAGGGCTTTTGCGGCTTTTTTGTACAGCCATGCTTAATGACTCCTGCGAAAATCTCGTAACAGGGACGCCCAGGTCGCCAGGGGTGGATCATGCTCCCCCCCGTCGGGCGTCCGATAACCGTCGGCCTGGCAGTCGCGCGCATCCTCGTGCCGGGGAATCGGCGGCAAGGCCAGCAACAATTCGTCCTCCACCAGATCGGCGACGCCAATAACACCCTCGGCAACCAACAGTGGTTCGTATTCCTCGGGCAACCGGCCGGCCTCGGCTTCGTTACGCGCCAAACCCAGGCTGACGACCGCTTCCAGCGGCAACCGCAACACGCCCAGGCAGCGTTGGCAGATCAGTTCGATCTCGGTTCGCACGATGCCCTTGATGAAGCGGACACCCCGCCGATCGACACCCGCCCTCAGCGCGACGCTCACCACGCCATCGGCCCGATTCAGCACGGCCACCAGGCGCGACAACGTCGCCAGCGCCAGCGAGCCATCCAGCCGTCCACCCTCGGCGGCCAGACACCAGGGATCAATCCTGTTGGGGAGCGACGGAGTCCACATAAGACGCGGAATAATATAGACGCGCCGGATTACTGTCAAAACAAAGCCAAATTCCGCACAATGACCGTAACTTCCATCGATCCGTCGAGTGCCCGCCATGTCCGAAACCCTCCCCGATGGCCGCCGTCTGATTCTGGCTTCCACCTCGCCGTTTCGCCGCGCGCTGCTCGCGCGGCTGGGACTTCCCTTCTCCACGCAAGCACCCGACGTCGACGAATCTCCGCGGCCCGGCGAGGACGCGCCGATGCTGACCGCGCGACTGGCGGAACTCAAGGCCCGGGCGGTCGCCCGCCACGAGCCGACGGCGCTGATCATCGGTTCGGACCAGGCGGCGGCGCTGGATGGCGCGATCATCGGCAAACCCGCCGATCACGAAGGAGCGACGAGGCAGTTGCAACGCGCCTCGGGCCGGGCCGTGACCTTTCATACCGGCCTGTGCCTGCTCGACGGCGCCAGCGGCCAATGCCAAACGACGGTGGAACCGTTCCGGGTCGTGTTTCGACCGCTGACGGCGGAAATGATCGACCGTTACCTGCGGCGGGAACGGCCTTATCAATGCGCGGGCGGCTTCAAATCCGAGGGGCTCGGCATCGCGCTGTTTGAACGGCTGGAGGGCGACGATCCCACCAGCCTGATCGGCCTGCCGCTGATCCGGCTGACCCGGATGCTGGAGGCGACGGGCGTGGCGGTATTGTGACGGAGTATCGTGACGGACGGCGCGCATCCATTCGCCATGGCGGGTCCAGAGGACGCGGACGCAAAACAAATCCTTCCCGGCATCTTCCGCAACCCCTGAATTACGCTACATTCCTTACCAGTACTTCATCCAGCGAGGGAAATCCGGCCATGACCAGCCTTCAGCCAAAAAGCATCGGTGTCCTGACCAGCGGAGGCGACGCCCAGGGCATGAACGCCGCCGTGCGTGCCGTCGTGCGCGCCGCGCTCCATCAAGGCGCCGCCGTTCATGCCATCTATGAAGGTTACCAGGGCATGGTGGATGGCGGCGACCGTATCCGCCCGCTGTCCTGGGACGATGTCGGCAGCATCCTGCACCGGGGCGGCACCGTCATCGGCACCGCCCGCTGCCCGGCCTTCCGCGAGCGGGAGGGTCGGCGCCGCGCCGCTCGCAATTTGCTGCAACACGGGATCGACCGGCTGGTGATCATCGGTGGCGACGGCAGCCTGACCGGCGCCGACACCTTTCGCCGGGAATGGCCGGAGCTGCTGGCGGAATTGCGCCAGAGCGGCGACATCGACGAATCCACCACCCAGCGGCACCCGGCGCTGATGATCGCCGGCCTGGTCGGATCGATCGACAACGACATGGTCGGCACCGACATGACCATCGGCGCCGATTCCGCCCTGCACCGCATCGTCGAGGCCATCGACGCGATCACCAGCACCGCCGCCAGTCACCAGCGCAGCTTCGTGGTCGAGGTCATGGGCCGGCATTGCGGCTTTCTGGCTTTGATGAGCGCCGTCGCCGGTGGGACCGACTACGTGCTGATTCCGGAAAACCCACCGCCCGAGGGGTGGGAGGAACAGATGTGCGGACTGCTGCGCAACGGCCGCGCCGCCGGTCGCCGCGACAGCATCGTGGTGGTCGCCGAGGGCGCGCACGATCGCGCCGGCAATCCCATCGGTTGCGACTACGTGCGCCAGGTGCTGGAAGAACGGCTCGGCGAGGACACTCGGGTCACCATTCTAGGTCATGTGCAACGCGGTGGAGCCCCTAGCGTCTTCGACCGCTGGATGAGCACGCTGCTGGGTTACGCCGCCGTCGAGGAGGTGCTCGCGGCCACGCCGGACAGCGAGCCGCAACTGATCGGTATCCGCTACAACCGCATTCAGCGCGCTCCGCTGATGCAATGCGTCGAGCAAACCCGCGCCGTCGCCCGCATGATCGCCGAGCGCGACTATGCCGGGGCGATGGCGCTGCGGGGCGGCAGCTTCACCGAGATGTTCCAGGTGTTCAAACGGATGGCCGAAGCACTGCCCAGCGTCACCCCGCCCGTCCGTCCCCGCCGGCTGGCGATTATCCACGCCGGCGGCCTGGCTCCGGGCATGAACACCGCCGCCCGCGCCACCGTGCGCCTCGGATTGGACCAAGGTCACGCCATGCTGGGGGTACGCGGCAGTTTCCAGGGGTTGATCGACGGTCGGATCGAGGAACTGACCTGGGGCGACGTCGAGGGCTGGACCGGCCTGGGCGGCGCCGAGCTGGGCACCAGCCGACAGATTCCCACGGTCGAACAGCTTTACGCGGTGGGGCGGGCGCTGGAAAACCACCGCATCGACGGTCTGTTGATCATCGGCGGCTGGATGGCCTACCGAGCGGCGCATTGCCTGCTCAGCGAGCGCGACCGCTATCCGGCGTTCAAGATTCCCATCATTTGCCTGCCGGCGACCATCGACAACAACGTGCCCGGCTCGGAGCTGAGCGTCGGCGCCGACACCGCGCTCAACGCAATCGTCGAGGCGCTCGATCGCATCAAGCAGTCGGCCATGGCGGCGCGGCGCTGCTTCGTGGTCGAGACGATGGGGCGCTACTGCGGCTATCTGGCATTGATGAGTGGCCTAGCCGGCGGCGCGGAGCGGGTCTATCTGCATGAGGAGGGCGTCACCCTCAAGGATCTGCAAGCCGAGGTGGAGCACATGGTCGAAAGCTTCCACGGCGGTCGGCGCCTTTATCTGACGATTCGCGGCGAGTACGCCAACCCACGCTACACCACGGACTTCATGTGCGCGCTGTTCGAGGAGGAAGGCCGCGACCTGTTCGACGTGCGGCGCGCGGTGCTGGGCCATGTCCAGCAAGGCGGCAATCCCTCGCCCTACGACCGTATCCTGGCCACTCGGCTGGCCGCGCGCTCCATCGATTTCCTGACTCAGCAATTGGAACGCGGCACAGCCGAAGCCGTGTTCATCGGCCTGGTCGAGGGCAAGGTCACCCTCGTTCCGCTCAAACAGCTGCCGGACATGGTCGACTGGACCTTCCGGCGCCCCAAGGAACAATGGTGGCTGGCACTGCGCCCGATCGTGCGAACCATGGCCCGGCCACCGAGCGTGGATACCGGCGCTTCGATTTAAGCGACGAGGCCAAATCTAGCCCACTAAAATTGACAATCGATTTGTTATGGAGACGATCCTTTCTTGAAACCCTTTCCTGGCAAAAATATAATGGGAAAGATCGATTATCAAAGTTGAGGAATGACCGATGACTCAAGCACAAACTGAGCATGATAAACGCGACTACCCGAGACTTCCCAAGGAAGCTGGCATCGCGCTCGCCAAGCTTGAATATCCCCCTTCGACCGAAATGGAAGAATTCGGCGTGTTGAAAAACATAGCCAAAGGTGGAATTGGCTTTATCGTCGCCAACGCCTACGAACCTGGAACCCGGTTGAGTTTGAAAATAAACCTGAAGGGTTGGCGACGGCATGTCAAGAGCGTTACCTCGATCGTCGACGACTCGGCCGGGACCGTCGCGGCCACTCCCCTGACCGCGATTGCCGAAGTCGTCTGGACTACTCCATCGCCTGACGGTGACGGTCATGAAATCGGCGTGAAATTCCTCGACATCTACGAGGACGAATACAACGCCCTCAAAAAGTATCTGGAAAACATGGCGGACTACCTGGCAAGATAACCGGAATCACTTCAACCCAGCCGGTCGGAGTATGCTTTCGACATCGGTCACTTCATTCAGATCGGCCGCTTTCGCAAATCGATCCTCCACCAGGCCGGTAATATCACCACTGGTCAGCAGATGAAAATGCACCATTAGATCAGCCATCTGCTGCATCTCTTCTGCCTCGGGTACAAACAGATCATAGCGAATCCGGCCTTGTGGCGTCGTCAGGGCATATTCGATCAGTTCCGCAGGCTGATTCCAGTATTGCGCGGCGATTTTAGCGGCCGCCTGGGGATTCCGCGCCGCCCAAGCCCCGGAGCGAGCGGCGCCTTCCACCAGTTGCCTGACAACCGCCGGCTCTTTCTGAATCAGTTTTTGTTTGACCAGTGTCAGATTGCAAATAAACCTTGGCCATACAGTCTCGACATAATAAACCACGCTGGCGTTGCCACCTTTCACACTCTTGGCCGCGAACGGCTCGCCAACAAAATACGCATCCAGGGAACCAGCGGCCAGGGAAGCCGCCATATCGGGTGGATTCATTTCCACCACCTTTATTTTATCAGTCAGTCCCTGTTCTTCCATCAGGCGACGAATACTCAGGTTGTGCCCCGAATAGCGCATTGGCACCGCAATCGTTTTGCCAACCAAATCGGCCAGCGTAGCGATGCGCAAATCCCTCCTGGCGACCAGCGTGCTTTCGTGGCGATTGCCAATATAGACCAGCTTGACGTCTTCTCCCTGCTGTCTAAGCACGATCGCCAAGGGCGCGATCATAAAGGCGGCTTCAATTTGATCGTTGCGCAGCGCCTCCCCCAATTCCGCGAAGGAAGAAAACTTCAGTGCCTGAAACTGCACCGCTCCCTGGTTCCGACTGGCGTAATCCAGCAACGGCGCCGCCAGATTGCTAATCACCGGCATATAACCCAGCCGCACCACCTTTCTATTACCGCGCTCCACGTTAAGCCAATGATGCAAGGCGGCAATGAGGATCAACCAACCAGCGGCGACGGTGACGGCACGCCAAGTCAAAGGCAGATGACGCCAGCGATGGGTCCACTCATACGGCATAGCTCACTCCAAGCATCAGGAACAGTTCATCCCGCAGATCACCCAGAGCGGCGTTCTTCTTGGGGTCGCGCGGGTGCGGAAAATCAAGCTGGCGATTCAGTTTGACTTGGGCGGGTCTGCCGCCCATGACCACGATCCGATCTCCCATCAACAAGGCGTCGTCGATATCATGGGTGACCACCAGTGTGGTCTTGCGCAACAACTCGTGCATGTTGACGATTTCCTCGCGAATCTTCATGTGGCTGAGGAAATCGAGGCCATTGAAAGGCTCGTCCATGATGAGCACGTCCGGATTGGCGGCCAGCGCCCTGGCCAGCTCCGCGCGGCGCTTCATCCCGCCCGACAACTGGTGGGGATAGTGCTGCTCGAAATCCGTCAAATCGACCATATCGATGTTCTCCTGGATTTTTTCTCGCCTGGCGCGCGCATCCTCGACGTTGCGCACGCCGAGTTCGACATTTTGCCAGACCGTCATCCAGGGCAGCAGACCACTGTGCTGAAAAACAAAGATATGATTCGAACTGGGACCGATCACCTTCTTACCGTCAATGGTTACCTCACCGGAGGTGGCCCCGTCGAAACCCGCGATCAGGCGTAGCAGGGTCGATTTCCCACAGCCAGAAGGTCCCAGCAGGCACACCATTTCGCCTTCGTGGAATTCGAGATTGATATTGTCCAGAATCCACATGATTTCCCCAGGCTGATACGGATCGCGTGGCCCACGCCGTGCAATCCGCCGGTTCCTATACGATTTGCATAAATCTTGAATCAGGATATGGCCCACGGCGTTGCCTGCTGTTCTTGTCGGCTTTCCAGAAAAATCGGATCAGTCCAGGAGGTGCTGGCTGAATCCACGGCGACCGTCTTGGTTAGTAAGCCCTTTGCAAGGCGGGATGCAGGTACGTCAGCCTTCGCATCAGACCGTCGAGCGCGACTCCGATCAATCCGATCATGATCATGCCCACCATCACGTAATCCATCCGCAAGGCATTTCGGGAATCCAGAATCAAGTATCCCAGGCCGGAGCGAACCGCGAGCATTTCCGCAGCCACGACGACCAGCCAGCCGATCCCCACCGTCAGGCGCAGAGCCGTCACCACCTCCGGCATGATGGCGGGGAAAATGACCTTGGTGATGGTCTCCCAGCGGTTGAATTTAAAATTGGCGGCAACCTGGAAGAATACTGGGTTGATGGCGTGGGCCGCTACCGCCGTGGCCACCACAAGGGGAAAGAAACAGGCCAGGAAAATCAGAAAAACGGCGGGTTTATCACCTATTCCAAACCACAGTACCGCCAATGGGATCCATGCCAGCGGCGAGATAGGGCGCAAGAATTGAATCACCGGATTGAGCATCAGGTTGAGCGTTTCCACTCGCCCCAGCATAATACCGATGGGTATGGCGAAAATAATCGCCAGATAAAATCCCACCGTAACCCGAAACAGGCTGGCTATCGAGTGCCGCAAAAGCATACTGTTGGCGATCAATTCGCCCATGCCGCGCATCACCTTCGACGGGCTTGGAAAAACTTGCGCGCTCCAGCCGCCATGGCGGGCCGCCAACTCCCAGACCAAGAGGATCGCCGCCAAGGCGACCAGCGGCAGAACAATCCGCTGTTGCCAACGGCACCACCCTACCAGCTTCGACATGCGTTCCATAAAGTTCACATCTCAACATGGGCAGCACTTTCCATCAGCGCCGCTATCGTGGCGGGAAGCTCGTTTTCGCTCACCACGCGATCCACCACGCCCCGCTCGATAGCGCACTGGATCAGATTGGGGTAAACGCAAGTATCCACTTCCTGAGCGATGGTGACGCCGGATTTTTTCTTGATTCTGGCAAACCCCTCCGTGCCGTCATTACCGATTCCCGTCAGCAACAAACCGATGACGTGATGCTCGAAAACGTCGGCGGCGGATGCGAACAGCGTATCCAGCGGTTTGTCCGACACCGTATCGACCCGCAAGCAGATTTCCCGGTTGGAATTTATCTGAAAGGTAATCGTATTTTCATAGGAGCTGATGTAGCAAACGCCCTGTTCCAAAACCGCTCCGTCGCGCGCCGCTTCTACTTTCCATGGCACGAACTCATCGAATTTTTTCACGAAGGCTGGCAGGATTTTCGGTGAAATTTCCTGAACGACGACCGCGGCGGCGGGCAGTTTTGGCGACAGGCTGGAAAACAGGCGCAAGGAAGTGTTCGGCCCACCCAGCGTGGTGCCTATCGCCAGTAGATAATCCAGCGATTGAAAGCCATAACGCTCGGCCAACAGTTCCCGGCTATTCCAGCGGTTCAGCTTGACTCGACGAATATTTTGCAGATTCACCACCGCCGCCAGTTTGACGCGATCGATCAGTTGTTGTTTAGCGCGATGGATATCATGCGAAATGGCCCCGGATGGCTTGGGTAGAAAATCCACCACCCCTAATCGCAACGCCTCGAAGGTAATGCCGCCATCGCTGAACAGGGAACTCAAAACCACGACGGGAACTGGCGCCTCGATCATGATATGACGAATAGTCGTGACGCCGTCCATCACCGGCATGTCCATGTCCAGCGTGATGACATCGGGACGCAACGCCTTTATTTTCTCCAAGCCTTCCAAACCATTTCTAGCGTTGCCGACGATCTTGATTCCAGGATCGGATTCCAGCAATTCGCTGACGGCCTTGATCATGAAAGCGGCATCGTCCACAACCAGGACTTTTATTTTTTCCACCATATCGAAACTCTCCACCGGCTGGAAGCGGGAGCCAGGCACAACACGGCATCATCCAATGCAAGGCTTGGATTTTGACTCACTCAGTTCAGCTTGCCTGTCGCTGGATAGCCGATTTTTTCGTTGACCGCCTTCTTTCTTCCAAGGCTCAATTCTTGATAACGGGCAACTTGCCGATTCATGGCGATATTCGCCAATTCGTAAACGTCCAGAATCAGGGAAACTCGGCCATCGCCGATGATCGTGGCGCCGGACAAACCGCTCTTTTCCTGCAAATAGTCCACCAACGGCTTGATCACTACCTCTTCCTGGCCGAGCAATTCATCCACCACCAGACCAATTTTTCTCAGCCCGGCGTTGACGATCACCACGAAGAACTTGTCGCTCTCCCGCTGACTGGAAGGGATGTCGAACAAGACGGACAACCGAAAGATCGGCGTGGTCTTGCCACGCAAATGAATCACCTCGGTCCCTTCCACCGTCGTGATGTCCTTGGCGAAAATCCGCAACGTTTCTTCCACGTTGGCCAACGGCACGGTAAATAGATTATCGCCGACCCGCACCATCAACGCCGAAATGATCGCCAGCGTCAGCGGAATTTTCAGTCGGATTCGCGTCTGAAGACCGATGGTGGATTCAATGTCAATCGTGCCGTTCAGTTTCTCGATATTCTTCTTCACGACATCCATGCCGACGCCGCGGCCGGAGGTATTGGTTACCTCCGCCGCCGTGGAGAAACCGGGCGTCATGACCAGCCGAAGCAGTTCGCGGGCCGACATCCGTTCCAATTCCTCCCTGGAAAACAAACCCTTTTCCAATGCTTTCGATTTGAGCAATTCGGGGTTCATCCCTCGGCCGTCATCGGTAATCTCGATGACGATATGGTTGCTCTCATGGTAGGCCTCCAAAAGCAGCGTGCCGGTCGGGGGTTTGCCCAAGCGCTTACGTTCCGCCACAGTCTCAAAACCGTGATCGACCGCGTTGCGGATCAGATGAATCAGCGGATCGGAAATCTCCTCGATGATCATCCGGTCCAATTCCGTTTCCTCGCCCCGGATTTCCAGTTGCACCTGTTTGGTGGTGCCGCGCGTGAGGTCGTGGATCAGGCGCGGATAACGATTGAAAAGCTGGGCGATGGGCAACATCCGCACCTTCATCACCCCTTCCTGAAGCTCGTTGGAAGTCCGGCTCAGGGACACGATGGCCTCGCCGAACCGGTAAGTGAAGGCCCGGATCAGCTTCATGTCCTTCGGGTCAAGGCCGGCATTGACCTTGAGATGCTGCTGTAGGTTCCTCATCTCGTTGAACAACTGGAAGAAATAGGACCGGTCGACGATCAGTTCCCCCACTTGATTCATCAGGATGTCGATCTTGTGCGCATCCACCCGTACGCTCTTCTTCACGACCCGCTCGCTGATATCCTGGGATGGCTCCATTTTCTGGCGCTCGCCCTCGGTTTCCGCGGTTGGCCCAGTGACGGGTTCCTCCCGCCGCTCGGCGACCGCCGGCTCCGGTTGAGCCAGGATCGGTTCCATGGTGGAAGTTGGGGGCTTGCCCAATGGAGCCAACGGCGCTTCGTCCTCCAGCCACTCCTCCGCCAAGGATTCCTCGGCGATTACTGGCGCGGGCGGCCTGGCGACCGGTTGCGCCACCGACGGTTCACCGCCTTGCGGCAGGTGGTCGCGGTGTTGCGGGAAGAACCTGATCACCCTCTCAATGTAGGTTTCCATGAAACCCATGGAAACCTCCTGTTCCAGCGCCACGGCCTGCTGGGCCGCGAGGATCTCGTCGCACCACTGCTCGTACAGCAGCGAGAGCGCCTGGTAACCCATGTAATGGGCCGAGGAATCAAGGCCTTTGATGCTGTCAAGACATTGTTCCAGCACCTCGAATTTATTGGGCGCGGTGGAAAACCGCTGGGCTTGCGCGCTCAGAAAGGCCAGCTTCTCCTGTAATTGCCCGATGAAAATGGCAAACAGTTCCTTGTCGTACTCTTCCTCGTAGGTTTCCATTTCCGGCCGGGGTGGAGCGGCAGATAGCGATTCCGCTGCGTCGACGCGGACGGTCGCCGGTTCCACCGGTTCCGCCGGTTCCACCGATATCGCTGGTTCCACGGCTTCCTCCATTGCCTCGACTTCGTCCCGCCCCTCGATGATCCGCTCGAGCCGGGCGATCAAATGGTCAACCGGGGTTTCCTCCGTCTGGGAACGCGCCAGATCGGCCACCAGCATGGCCAGGTGATCGCGCGCGACGATCAGGATTTCCACGATGCCCAGGTTCGACGGTTTCTTTCCCTGACGGAGCAAATCCAGCAAGTCTTCCAACTTGTGGGACAGGGCGGCAATCCGGACCAGGCCCATGAATTGCGAGGCGCCCTTGATGGTGTGAACCGGTCTGAAGATGGCGTTGAACAGATCCCGATTAGCCGGATCCTCCGCCAACCGCAGCAACATCGATTCCATTTCCTCGAGGTGTTCGCCAGCCTCGACAACAAAATCATTAATCAGCGATGGATCAAGCTCGATCATGGGATGTTCTTCCGTCAAAGCAGTGTTCGAATCGAAATCGGACGACCCGGCTAGCCTCCGGTTTCCGCTTTCTCGGTTCTTTCCAGGCTCTCAATAAGCTTCAGAACTTCCTCCGATTTATGCTTATTGATGAAGCCAATGGCCCGCAGTCGCTCGACATCGTCGCGGTATTTCTCTTCGTCCAGATTGGAGAGAAACAGAATGCGGGCGCCGCTGTCGTGGCGCAGGATTTCCCGGGCGGCGCTCAAGCCGTCCATCCCGTCCATGGTGATGTCCATGGTCACCAGATCCGGCCGCAGCGACTTGTACAACTCCAGGGCTTCGAGGCCATTTTTGGCTTCCCCGACAATCAGATGACCCGGCGGTTTCAAAACCTTCGCCAGCAATTTCCTCATCATGGAGGAATCGTCAACGACCAGAATGCGTATGCTCATCGTCCTACTCCACGTCTCTCGTTCCGCCCGCTTATCCCGCCGAACCGCTCAACCGCTGCCCACCCATGCTGACTTCCTTGAGCCGCTTGATCTCCTCGACCAGCAAGATGCGGTTGAAATCGAGCAGGATGAGCAAGCGCTCGCCAATATCGCAAACGCCTTGCACATACTGGCTCTCCAATCCCGCCACGACGATCTCGGGCGGCGGTTCGATGGCATCCCGCTCGATCTTGAGAACCTCGGTCACCGCGTCCACGATGAACCCGGTGACCCGGCCGGCGATATCCAGAATCAACACCCAGTTCTTGCCCGTACCTTGCCGGCTGGTCGGCAAATTGAGCCGCTTGCGCAAGTCGATCACCGGGATGATGTTGCCCCGCAAGTTGGTGACTCCCTCGACAAAAGCTGGCGTGTTCGGCACGGCGGTGATCGGCGCGCCGCGAATGATTTCCTGCACCATCAGGATATCCACGCCGAACATCTCCTTGCCGTTCATGAAGCCCACCAATTGCATGAGGTGGTCTTTTTCCTCGGTTTCTTCCATGCGCCGGGTTGCATATACATCAGCCATTTTCGCGCTCCTCTGGGTCCGCGCCCCGAATCGGGCCGGCCGGACGGCGATCCCTTACGATCGGCCGACCCGCCGCGCCCCGGATCGACGCCGCTTCAACCGGCCTGCCATTGCATGGGCGCCGCTGGCGTGATCGGGCCCTCGTTTCTGACGATCCTGAACTGCCGCACCTGCTCGGTCAGTTGGCGGGAACCGTCCTGCAACTCCTGGCTGAGCTTGACCACGCCGCCGGCGCGTTCCACCGTCTGGCGCGCGCCCTCGGCGGACGCCTGCGTGATTTCCATGACCTTCTTCGAGCGTTGCGCTTGCAAGCCCGTCAGACTGGTCATGTGAGCGGTGCGCTCCACGATGCCCTTCATTTCATCGCCGATGGCGGTAGCGCCCTGATTGGCCTCGGTCACCAACTGACCGATGCGCCGCGACTGCTCCAGCAACGCGGCCAGCGCCTTCTGGGCGGCTTCGCGGCGGACGCCCTGCTCGCCGGCCATGCCGCCGATCTGTTGCGCCAGGGTATTGAGGTCGTTCACCAGGTTGCGCACCTGCTGGGTATTGGCGACCAGCAGGCCAGCGGTCTTGGCGATACCCTCGATGGCCTGCATGTTGATCTTGCCGCTTTCGTCGATCTTGACCAGCGCCTGCCGCGCCTCGTCGCTGAGCTTGGTACCTTCGTTGACACGGGCGGTGGAATCCTTGATCAACCGGGTGATTTCCTTGGCGGCCTCGGAGGCCCGCTGCGCCAGCTTGCCGACTTCGTCGGCCACCACCGCGAAGCCCTTGCCGTGCGCGCCGGCGCGGGCGGCCTCGATGGCGGCGTTCAGCGCCAGCAGGTTGGTCTGTTCGGCGATTTCCGTGATCACGCCGATGATTTCGGAAATCTGTTCCGAGGACTCGGCGATGGAGCGCATGCCGCTCACGGTGGAGGCCACCGACCGGCTGCCCGCTTCGGCGGCTTGCGCCACCGACCGGCCAAACTCGGTGGCCTGCGCCACCGCCTTGTTCATTTCCTCCACCGCCTGGGCGATCTGGTTGACGGATTGGGTCACGTCCACCACTTTCTCGCCCTGTTGCCGCGCGGTTTCCACCACCTTGGCGCCGGTCTGACCCATTTCGGCGACGCGATCCATGGTGGCGTTCACTTCCTGGTTCTGCGCGGTGGCGGAGGTGGCTACGTCCTGCATGGCCTTCAGCAGCGAGACGACCGTGGTGTTGGAGCGATCCGCCGCTTCCTTCTGGGCGACCGACGCCTGCGACACCTCGCCGGCGGTGGTGCCCATCTCGGCAATGATCTTGGCGGCGGTTTCGGATTGCTCCGCTTCGACCTGGGCGCGTTCGCGGTTGGCGCTCGCGCGTTTGGCCACTTCGTTGGCGCTGGCGTCCACGGTGGTCGCCGTGTTGCTCACCACCCCGAAGGCGCTGCGGATGACCTGCATCATCTGGTTGAACGCCTCGGACATGCGGCCGATTTCGTCCTTGCTTTCCACCGGCACGGCCAGCGTCAGGTCGCGGGTGGTGGCGATCTGGGTCACCGTATTCACCATGCGGGTCACCGGCCGAGTCACGCCGCGGGCGATGAGCCAACCCGCCAGAATGGCGAATCCAACACCGAAGACCGCGGCCACGACCGACCAGATTTCCAGTCGCGTCGCCATGGCTTGCTCCGCCTCAATCCTTTGGTTCGTGTTTTCGGTGTTGTTCTCGGTCATTTCGTCGAAGGTTTGCCCCATGCGATCCGAGATCGGCACCATGTTGTTCATCACCCGCCGGTAATCGGCGAACAACTCGGTCCTCTGATTGGGGTCGGCGGTGGTGGCAAGCCGGGCGATAATGGATTCCAGTTCCACGTAAATCGCCCGCCAGGCTTGGTATTCTCCCCTAAGCTGTTCCTGCAAGGCCCGGCCCCTGACGCTGGTGCGTGGAATGCCCATCAGCTTCTCCCAGGTCTTGTCCACCGTTTGCCAGGTCTTGCGACGTTCCTCCTGGATGCGCCGCATCCCATCCTGGGCGTTGTCTTGCCCCTCGTAAGTCAAGACGAGGTAAGTCTGGGCACGAATCACCATGCGCTGGCGGTTGAGTTCGCCCAGCGCCGCCAAGGCGGGATATCGATTGCCACCAAAAACCTCCAGATCGTTGGACAAGGTATGAATTCCAACCACCGCCAGGAGGCCAAGCAGCAGCGCGATCACGGCCATGATGCCAAAGCCGATACCCAAGCGTTTGCCAATGCTGAGATTTTTGATATTCACAGTTGCGTTTCCCCAGTTTTCGATGAGTGACCCCTGGATGCACCCGGCCATTTGGCGGGTATCTTCCGCCCCAAGTTTTTCATTGACTAACTCCTCCAACAGCTTGAATAGACAAAAATGCGTCGACGCGGCGGCTGCGGCGATCTCATCGCAGACCGTTAAGAGTCACGGCGATTTTGACATCGGAAAGCACAACGTCCGGATGGCAGCGTGCCAAGGCGGCATGCGCCATGCCCTTGTGCAGACAGCTTTGCGGCGTCTGAACGATGGCGACGCCACCCACGCGATGAATCTCCTCCAGTCCCTCGCTGCCATCCTCTCCGGAACCGGACAGGACGACGCCCACCGCTTGCCCTTTCATCGCCTCGGCGACGGAAAACATCAACCGGTCGATGGAACCGCGGCGCGAGGCGAACGGCGCGGGATGAATCTGCAAGACCAGCCGGCCGTTACGGGTAACGACGGTGAGGTACTCCACGCCAGCGCCGAGATAGCAAACACCGGCCTCGACCGGTTCGCCATCGACCGCCCGCTTGACCCGCACGCCGCTGTAATCGTTCAGGTAACGAGCGAAGGCCTCGACGTGCGGCGGGGCCGCGTACATGACGGCCAGATAGGCGGCGGACAAATCCGGGCGCAAGCGCGGAACGATTTTCAAGAGCGCGCCGTAGCCGCCCTCGGCCGTGCCGAGCGCCACCACCCGGTCGCAGCGGCGCGGCGCGGTGGGCGCGGCGGCCCTGTCGCGCGGCGTGGCGCGGATGTAGCACACGGATTCAAGCGCCACGGCGGCGGCGAGATTGACCTTGGCGATGATGTCCTGGGCCTGCGCTTCCAGCTCGCCGCCCTCCAACCGGGTCGGCTTGGCGATGAAATCGACCGCCCCATAGCGCAGGGCGTCGAAGGTCGTCCGTTCCCCTTCCCGCGTCAGGTTGCTGAGCATCACGGTGGGTTTGGGGCTGCGGATCATCAGATGTTTCAGGGTGGTCAGCCCATCCATGCCCGGCATGGTGACATCCAGCGTAATCACATCGGGGGCAAGCCGGGAAATGCTGGTCAACGCCTCGGTACCGTCGGTGGCCTCTCCGACGACTTCAATCTTGTCGTCCGAGTCGAATATACCCATGATCAACCGGCGCATGATTTTCGAATCGTCGACCACCAGCAATTTACACGGCCAGTTCATAAAGCATCCTGCCAGTTTGATAAAAAAAAATCGTCAACTTTTCCAACAATTGACCGGATGTAAAAGGCTTGGCCAGATATTCGATGGAACCGTCCATCTTGCCCCGCAACCGGTCGAGCAGACTGACCTTGGACGTCATCATGATCACGGGCAAGTTTCTGAATTTCTCGTGCTTCCTGACCATGGAAAGGACTTTGTAACCATCGATGCCGGGCATGACGATATCGAGCAGCATCAAATCCGGGCTTTCCTCGTTCAATCGGGCAAAGGCCGCCAAACCATCCTCAGCTTCCACCACGGCATATCCAAGTTGAGTCAGAATCTTTGCAATCAGCTTTCGGGTCGTGTCACTGTCTTCCACCACCAGAATCTTCTTGGCTGGCGTCGGTGGATCGTTCCTGATCGGGCGAGCCGCTGACACGGTGGCCATTGGAGAAACCGCTACCGAACCTGAAATAGAATTGGCCGCCTTGACTATCGGCACGATGGTTGCCGAGGAAACCACCGCCGGCGCCGACACAGGATTCGCTGGAACTACCAGGTCGACGCTCAGCAGCCGTAAAATTTCGGGTGTTTCGGGCAACGATGTTGTGGTCGATTCGGAATAGGATAGAAAAACGCTTTTTCCCGCGAAGGTGTAGTGCCCACCCTTGATGTTTTTAATAAACGGTATGGCCTCGGGACCGTGTTTGGTTCTGTAAGTGATGCCGATGATAACGCCGCCCTGAATGACGAACCGGGCCGAGTGGTTTTCTTCAGTGGTAATAAACAGGGTACCGCTGTGCTTTTCCTGGCATAGCCGCCGCAATTCCTGCACGAGATTATCAAAGAATGGGGATCGATCTTCTTGCCACATGACGGTTCCTTTCAAAGGTTTTGAGTGCGCCCATGGAGGGTCATGTCAACTCCATTTACATCATGCTGCCAAACTGTGGCCGCTGATCCTGTCATGATACTGTATCAATACCAGGGTGGCTAGTATCATATAAAATCGGGCATAGCTGTCGGTATCAGGGAAACCCTGATTTTTGAGGTGCGAAAACCCTGATGTTGGAAACCTGGCGTGGCTCTTTGGTATTTTCCGGTATCAGCAACCAATTGATTTATAATGATACATAAAGCTTGAAGGAGGCTTGGGTTGGACTGTTAATTCCCTTCTGTCTAAATCTAACATTATGATTTTAAATATATTTATGTCTTATGACCATGGAATGCACTGAAATCTTATTTAAATACAGGGTCGGGCGGGCCGCCAAGAACGGCAGCTACGTGAAGGGCGGGTTAGCGGAGTGTAACCCGCCGAAACCGTAGCCGGATCGGTAGGTTACGGGCTGACGCCCTAACCCACCCTACGACTTTGCATAGAACCTAATAACCAATTGACTCAATTGGTTTATCAGTATTTTCTGCAACATGCCCCTTGCGGGCAGGGAACTACCGCCGTCCCCCGCCGCCAGCCCGCCGCAGGATCGTATCCAGGGCGTGGGTCGGCAGTATCCGCCGCAGCGCCGCGAACAGATAAGTGGGGACGGTCACCGGATAGCGGGCGCGTGGCCGGGGGCTTTCCAGGGCGTGAATTACCCGTTTCAGCACCGCCTCCGGCGGCAGGGTGAACGGCGCGGCGGGTCCTTCCCTCAACAGCCGCGCCTCCATCGCCGCGTATTGTTCCCGATGCAAGCTGGCCTCGGCGCGGATGTGCCGCCGGTAAGCCGCGTGGGCGTTGTCGCGGAACCGGCTGAGGATCGGCCCCGGTTCGATCAGGCAGACGTGGATGCCCGTACCGACCAGTTCCAACCGCAGCGTATCGGCCAGCCCCTCCAGCGCGAACTTGCTGGCGACGTAGGCCCCGCGATAGGGGAAGGCCACCAGACCGAGCACCGAGCTGTTGTACAAAATCCGTCCCCCACCCCGCCGACGCATCACCGGAATGATTTGATTGGTCAATTCCTGCGTGCCGAACAGGTTGGTTTCGAACTGCTCGCGCAACGCCGCGCGGGTCAAATCCTCCACCGCGCCGGGCTGGCCGTAAGCGCCGTTGTTGAACAGCGCGTCCAGCCGGCCGCCGGTGCGGTCCAGAACCGCCGTCACCGCCGCTCGGATGGAGTCGGAGTCGCGCAAGTCGAGTGGTAAACTCTCCACCCCTTCGGCTTGCAAGCGGGCCACGTCCGCCGGCTGTCGGGCCGTGGCGAATACCCGCCAGCCCCGCGTCTTCAGGCCATGGGCGGCGCACGCGCCGATGCCGGAAGAGCAACCCGTGATCAAAATGCTCTTGTCGCTCATCGCTGTCCCGTAACGTTCGTCAACCGTTTTGATTTCATCGCAAGATCTTTCATCTCAACGTCTTGAACCGGCATTACGCCATCGCCGTTTTGCACTGCAATAAAATTGACATATAAATGAAATATAAAGATCGCCATACCGTAGTAACTTCAATCCAGGGTTGTCATTCGATCTTCAGGGACGAGGCGAGCTCTAGCACTTTACCGATTCATAACAAAGACTTGTCGGAGGTTTTTCATGATCAGGCAAAAACTCGCCCTCGCCGTGGCGACGACGCTCCTGCTGGCTGGAACGGCCCACGCCCAGTCGGCCCGCGACTATATCAGCATCGTGGGTTCGTCCACCGTCTACCCGTTCACCACGGCCGTGGCCGAGCAGTTCGGCAAGAGCAACCGCTTCAAGACCCCCAAGGTGGAGTCCACCGGCACCGGCGGCGGTTTCAAGCTGTTCTGCGCCGGCGTCGGCGTCCAACATCCCGACGTCAGCAACGCCTCGCGGGCCATCAAAAAATCCGAGATCGAAAGCTGCGCCAAGAATGGCGTCACCGAAATCGTCGAGATCAATATCGGCTTCGACGGCATCGTGGTCGCCTCCTCCAAGAAGACCAAGCCGATGCCGCTGACCATCAAGGATATCTGGCTGGCCCTGGCCAAGGAGATTCCAGACCCTGCCAGCGGCAAGCTGGTGATCAACAACGTGAAAACCTGGAAGGACGTCAACCCCACCCTGCCGGCCAACAAGATCGAGGTGCTGGGGCCGCCGCCGACTTCCGGCACCCGCGACGCCTTCGTCGAGCTGGTCATGGATCACGGTTGCAAGGAGTTCCCGACAATCAAGGAACTGGAAAAAACCGACGAGAAAAAAGCCAAGGCCGCGTGCCAAACCATCCGCGAGGATGGCGCCTTCATCGAAGCCGGCGAGAACGATAACCTGATCGTGCAGAAACTGGTCGCCAACCCCAATGCCTTGGGTATTTTTGGCTTCAGCTTCCTGGAAGAAAACCTTGACAAGATCCAGGGCGAAACCATCAACGGCGTCGCCCCGAATTTCGAGAACATCGCCGACGGCAAATATCCCGTGTCGCGGCCGTTGTTCATCTACGTCAAGAAGGCCCATGTCGGCGTGATCCCCGGCATCAAGGAATTCATCGTCGAATTCACCAGCGAGAAGGCGGTGGGTAACGAGGGTTATCTCGGCAAGAAAGGGTTGATTCCGCTGCCGGACGCCAAGCGTAAACAGGTCGCGGCCGACGCCAACAACCTCAAGACCCTGGCCCCATAACGGGATGTCCTCCAAAACGCCGTCCTCGGCTAGACTGTGTTTAGCCGTGGGTGGCGTTTCGGCGTTCTGTCGGTGACATCATGCAGTCCTTCCTCCTGTTGACACTGCTCCTGCTCAGCATCGGCGGTTATTACCTGGGCCGCAAGCGAGCCTTCGCGGTCGCTGGCGGCCATATCCGCAACTTGCATTCCCTGCCCAGCTTCTACGGTTCCTACGCGGCGCTGTGGTGCGGGCTGCCGGCGCTGATCGTGTTCGCGCTTTGGGCCACGCTGCAACCGAGCGTCATCATCGACCTGGTGGTGGCCGGCCTGCCGTCCGAACTGCGGAATCTGCCACCGGACCGTTTGAACCTGATCATCAACGACCTGAAGAACCTGGTCGGCGGCAACATCGTCTCCAGCACGCCCGACCCGGCCATGCTGGAAGCCGCCAACCACTATCGCAACCTGCGGGTGATCGGCAATGCCTCGCTCTGGGTCGTGGTCATGACCCTCGCCATCGCCGGCGTCACTTATGCCTGGCGGACGATTTCGCCGACGCTGCGCGCCCGCAACCGGGTCGAACAGGTCGTCAACCTGTTCCTGATCGTCAGCTCGACCGTCGCCATTTTCACCACCGTCGGCATCGTGCTGTCGGTCGTGTTCGAATCCATCCTGTTTTTCCGCCAGATCCCCATCACCGAATTCCTGTTCGGCTTGCAGTGGAGCCCGCAAACCGCCCTGCGCGCCGATCAGGTCGGCTCTTCCGGCGCGTTTGGCGCGGCGCCGCTGTTCGCCGGCACTTTGCTGATCTCCGGCATCGCCATGCTGGTCGCCGTCCCCATCGGCCTGATGTCGGCGCTGTACCTGTCCGAATACGCCACCCCGAAATTCCGCGCCTTCGCCAAGCCGGCGCTGGAAATCCTGGCCGGCATCCCGACCGTGGTCTACGGCTTCTTCGCCGCCCTGACCGTGGCGCCGCTGATCCGCGAACTCGGCGCGGTCCTGGGTTTGCACGTCGCCTCGGAAAGCGCCCTGGCCGCTGGCCTGGTGATGGGCATCATGATCATTCCCTTCGTCTCCTCGCTGTCGGACGACGTGATCAACGCCGTGCCGCAGTCGATGCGCGACGGTTCCTACGCCCTGGGCGCGACCAAGTCCGAAACCATCACCCGGGTGTTGCTGCCCGCCGCCCTGCCCGGCATCGTCGGCAGCATCCTGCTGGCCGTGTCCCGCGCCATCGGCGAGACCATGATCGTGGTGATGGCCGCCGGGCTGTCGGCCAACCTGACCGCCAATCCGCTGGAGGCGGTGACCACGGTCACGGTGCAGATCGTCACCCTGCTGACCGGCGACCAGGAGTTCGACAGTCCCAAGACCCTGGCCGCCTTCGCCCTCGGCCTGATGTTGTTCGTCGTCACGTTGATCCTCAACATCGTCGCCCTGCATGTGGTGCGCAAGTATCGGGAGCAGTATGAATAAGCCAACCGCCTCCCCCCCGCCGAAGCTCCTCAGCCGGGACATCAAGACCATCGTCAACGCCGGCCTCGCGCGCCGGCACGCCGCCGAGCGGCGCTTTCGCTGGTACGGCCTGATCGCCATTACGCTGGGCTTGACCTTCGTGGTGCTGATGTTCGCCAACATCATCGGCAAGGGCTATCCCGCGTTCTGGCAAACCTACATCCAGGTACCGATCACCTTCGACGCCGCCGTGATCGATCCCCAGGGCAACCGCGACCCCCAGGCCATCGAGACCGCCGATTACGCCGCGCTGGTTCGCGCCGGAATGCGTCAACTGTTCCCCAACGCGCAGGGTCGGCTGGAACTACGGGCCCTGTATGGCCTGGTCAGTGCCGACGCCGCCTACGCGCTGCAAGGTCAGGTACGGCAAAACCCCGCCCTGATCGGCGCCGAGCAGGACATCTGGCTGCTGGCCAGCGCCACGGTGGATACCCTGGTCAAGGGCAACATCGACCGTAAGCTCGACGAGTCGGAACGGCCGATCAAGGACAACCAGATCGAATGGGTCGACAAGCTGCAAGACGCCGGCAAGATCGAGAAGCAGTTCAACACCATCCTGTTCACCAGTGGCGATTCCCGCGAGCCGGAACAGGCCGGCATTCGCGGCGCGCTGATGGGATCGTTCTTCACTCTCCTGGTCACCTTCCTGCTGTCGTTCCCGATCGGCGTGGCCACGGCGGTGTATCTCGAAGAATTCGCGCCGAAAAACCGCTGGACCGATCTGATCGAGGTCAACATCAACAACCTGGCGGCGGTGCCGTCCATCGTGTTCGGCCTGCTGGGGCTGGCGGTGTTCATCAACTTCTTCGGCCTGCCCCGCTCCGCGCCGCTGGTCGGCGGGCTGGTGCTGAGCCTGATGACGCTGCCGGTCATCATCATCGCCGGCCGCGCCGCTCTGACCTCGGTGCCGCCCTCCATCCGCGAGGCGGCGCTGGGCATGGGCGCCTCCAAGCTGCAAATGGTCGGGCACCACGTCTTGCCGCTGGCCATGCCCGGCATGTTGACCGGCTCGATCATCGGCATGGCCCGCGCTCTGGGCGAATCGGCCCCGCTGCTGATGATCGGCATGGTCGCCTTCATCGTGGACGTGCCCAAGGGGTTCATGGACCCGTCCACGGTGCTGCCGGTGCAGATTTATCTGTGGTCCGATCTGCCGGAGCGGGCGTTCGTGGAGCGAACCTCGGCCGCGATCATGGTGCTGCTGGCTTTCATGATCCTGATGAACGGCCTGGCGATCCTGCTGCGCAAGCGCTTCGAGCGGCGCTGGTAAGATTCCAACCGACTTGCCCACCCTCAAAAACCAAGGATTACCGCCCTCATGAGCACGACCGCCATCGAAACCAAGGTCGCTCTGGACCAGGTGCTGAACAGCGGCGTCGAAGCGCGCAAGCTGTCCAGCGTCGAGGTGACCGACTACGACAACCGACAAACCGTCGGCAAGATCACGGTGGACCACCCCAAGATGGTCTGTCGCGGCGTCAACGTTTATTACGGCGAGAAGCATGCCATCAAGAACGTGGGTCTCGACATCGGCGCCAACGAAGTCATCGCCTTCATCGGCCCGTCCGGCTGCGGCAAGTCCACCTTTATCCGCTGCCTGAACCGGATGAACGACACCATCCCCATCTGCCGCATCACCGGGCAGATCAAATTGGACCAGGACGACATCTACGACAAGAGCATCGACGTGGTGCAACTGCGCGCCCGGGTCGGCATGGTGTTCCAAAAACCCAACCCGTTTCCCAAATCCATCTACGAAAACGTCGCCTACGGACCGCGCATCCACGGCATGGTCAACACCAAGGCCGAACTGGACGACCTGGTGCGCGACAGCCTGGAGCGGGCGGGCCTGATCAAGGAGGTCGAGAAACGGATGAACGAGCCGGGCACCAGCCTGTCCGGCGGCCAGCAACAGCGGCTGTGCATCGCCCGGGCCATCGCGGTCAATCCCGAGGTGATCCTGATGGACGAACCCTGCTCGGCGCTCGACCCCATCGCCACCGCCAAGATCGAGGAACTGATCGACGAGTTGCGGGAAAACTACACCATCGTCATCGTCACCCATTCCATGCAGCAGGCGGCGCGCGTGTCCCAGCGCACCGCCTATTTCCATCTGGGCGATCTGATCGAGGTCGGGGACACCGACCAGATTTTCACCAATCCCAAGCATAAGCTGACCGAGGATTACATCACCGGTCGCTTCGGTTGATTCCGCCCCTCACTTGCGATTCGCCGGGAGCATCTCACCCATGGCCATCAGTCAGGACGCCCACACCGTCAAGCAGTTCGATATACAGCTCGCCAATCTGCGCAATCTGGTGCTGGAAATGGGCGGGCTGGCCGAGGATCAGATCAAGCGCGCCATCGCGGCGCTGGACGAGGAAGACATGGCCGCCGCCCGCGAGGTCATTGCCCGCGACCGCTTGATCAACGGCCTGCAACTCAAGGCCGACGAGGATTGCGTGAGCATCATCGCCCTGCGCCAGCCGGTCGGCGGCGACCTGCGGCTGATCATCTCCCTGGCCAACACCGTGGCCGATCTGGAACGGATCGGCGACGGCGCCAAGAAAATCGCCCGGATGACCATTCAGATCTACGACGGCGTCAGCAGCCCGCCCAGCGCCAAGCTGTTGCGCGACGTGACGCCGATGGCCGAACTGGCGACCGACATGCTGCACGACAGCCTCGATGCCCTCGCCCGGCTGGATGTGGAAAAAGCCCTGACCATCATCCACAGCGACGACGAACTGGATCAGGAATTCCAGTCGGCGCTGCGGCGGCTGATCACCTACATGATGGAGGACTCGCGCACCATCGGGCACGCGATCAACGTGGTCTTCATCGTCAAGGCGCTGGAGCGGATTGGCGACCATTGCAAAAACATCGCCGAGCACATCGTTTATCTGGTGGAGGGCAAAAATATCCAACGACGCCGCAACATCGACATGAACATGGACGGGTCGGCGCAAGCGGCGTTGGCAGAGTAAGCGGTCCACGCGCTAACCGCCTCCCGCGCGGATCGGTCAACAGATTACTGATCCTTCCTGCGCGGCGTTGGCCACCAACGGATTCGGCGCTCGCGGCACAAGGCCGGAGCAGCGAGCGAACGCCACCACGCTTTTGAGCCTTGGGTTGCCGCTCTCGCGGTGAGCTTCGACGATTTGTCGGTAACGTTCCCACAAGTCCTGCTCGTTCCATACGCCGTCAATCCATTGCTCGCGAAACGGCGTCAGCACCGGTACTTGAATCGGCGTCGGTTTCGCTTTCAGGTAGCGGTCGCGGGGACCGTGGTAGACCAGCACGTCATCGCGATATTCGTCCGGCAACGGCAAGCGTTTCTGCACGAAATCCAACTGGCACTCGAACACCGGCGTATTCTCGAACCGCACCTTGACCGTCGGCGTGAAGCCGCGCAAATCTTGCAGCGTCCGATCCACGGCCGCCAACCACTTCCGCAAGGCGTCCAGATAGCGATAACTGGGCGGCAACGCCGCGACCTCCCGGTGAGCGGCGGCCAACAGCGATTTTTGGCTCAGCGGTCGCTGGCCTTCGTCGGCTTCGATAGCCGCCAGCACCTGGTCAAAACCCCGGTGCAGGTTGCGGTTTTGGCGCGACAGCATGTTGAAATAGGCCGCGCTCCAGAAGCGGGCCGTTTTTGAGTTGAATGGAATCAATGGCTTCAGAGCGGTAATGACTTCGGGGATGGAGCGTGCGCCGTCCAGCGATTCCAGCTTGATGATGTGTGGCACTGGCCGCTCGTAGACCACGTACACTTCGCCGGCTGCGGAAGCATCGCCGCGCGCTATTCGTCCGATCCGCTGCAACAAGGCGGCGGCGTTCAACCCCTTGTCGCTGATCATCGCGGTGGCCTCCGCCAGATTCAGGCCGACCTCGATGGCCGAGGTGCCCACGATAAGCCGGCTTTCCGACGGAATCTGGCGCCCGGAGCGAAATCGGGCGCTGCCGGCGGTTCGTTCCAGTTGCTTGTCCTGGCTGTTGACCACGAAACCCTCCGCGTCGGCCAAGCCGACGGCGCGCACCGCCGTCGCCAGCAAGCTCTCGTCCAGGCCCAGCGCCGCGAGGCTGTCGTAAATCAATAAGACCCGGTGGTGTCGGGCCAGCAGTTCTGGAACCAGTTGCGGCGCCAGTTCCCGAATCTTGCCCTGTCGAACGTGAACGGTCACCTCGTGGTGGATCGGTCGGGACGGTACGTCGGGTGATGCGCCGTCGAGATCCAGCGTCGTTTCCTCGCGATAGCCCACCCATGCCGGCGGCAACCCAACCAGGGTGTCGCGGTCGCGATTCGCCAGAAAATCCACCCATGCGCCGTGGGTCGCCGACAGCAGCGCCAACCGGGTGCGCTCGCCGCAGCGCATCCGCCGATAGCCGATCAACACCGCCCACAGCGCCAGGAATCCCATCGCTCGCTCGGTCAGCAAATGCGCTTCGTCGAACACCAGCCAGTCCACTTGATCGAAGATGTCCAGCACATCCAGATCGACCTTTTTCATGGTCGGCCAACCCAAGGTAATGCCATGAAAAGCTTCCAGCGTCGCCACGACCATACCGCCCCGCCGCCCCGCCTCGACGGTCAGGCTTTGCAGCCGTTCGCTCCAGGTCGATTGGCCGCGCTGCACGGCGGCGCGAGTTTGCGCGCTGTCCCACTGCTTGGCGTACAAACCCTGGCGCTCCAGGTTTTCGCAAATGTCCCGCGCCAATGCCTGAGTGGGCACCACGAACAGAACCACCTTGCCGTGAGACTGGATCAGTTTCTGGAAGCCGAAGGTCTTGCCGGCGCCGGTCGGCGCCCCGATCACCAGCACCGGCGCGGTATCTGGATCGGCAAGCAGATTTTGGGTGGCCGTCAAACCATTGGCTTGCGGCACGACCCCATGGCGTTTGATGGTGAACATGGTCTTGCCCTACTCCGATTGTGAGTCATCCAACAACAAGCGTGTCATCACCGCCCTTCCGGCCAACGAGTACTGTTCCCGTTCGCCGGGACGTTCGCGGGTCCGATACAGATAAGCGGCCAACCGGTCGGCGGTCATGGTCGCCAGCGCCTCGGGCACCACGATGGATGTCGTGCGGGAATCTTCCCGCCGCAGACCGGTGAACGTCTCCACCAACGCCCGCGCATCCTCCGCTTGCTCGAAGCGCAGCGTGATCTTGACTTGGCGCAACGGCTCGGCGGGCGGCGTGGCTAGCGCGTGGTCGGTCCAGAAGACCGGATAGGCCACCCGCGCCAGATTGACGTTGAAACGGCCCTGCTCGCCCAGCAGTTGAAAATAGGCCGAATCCAGACCCGGCACGACCTGCAACGGCACTCCCCGCAAGCGATGCGATACCCACGACTCGCCGGCCTTGGGCACCCGCCGGTATTCGAATTCCACCTCCCGCCACTCCGCCATCGCCAGCAGAAAGCAACGGGCGATTGCCGAGGACAGGCGCGGCTGCAACGCGGTTTGCAGCCATGGCTCGCCCAGGAAATAGCGAATGGCGTCCCGCGAAGCGCCCACATCCAGCGCGTAGCCGACGCTCGACCCGCCGACCGGACGGCCACCCGTGATCTGACGGGTGGGCACGAAGTCATCGCAAAGCGTCGCGTAGTCGTCCAAATCGCGTTCCAGGGCGCGACGCTCCGTATATTCGCCTGGTTCGGGAACGCCCGCCGCGAACAGCAACTCCCGCAACGCCGGGGCGGTGATCAGGGCCGTCGCGCGACTCTCGATGCGCTGGTGAACATGACGTTCCAAGAATAACAATCGCTTGCGCCTTTTTTCGCTGAACGGCGCTGCCGGATCGTAAGACAGCAACATGCTTGGCCCGCCTCCCCTTGGGTCGCTGATTTTGGTGCGGGATGGCAGTCTAGCAGCGTCGATAATTTATTTTATCGCCCTATTGAAATGCGTCAATATTTTTTGTATTTTTTGCGATAGCAAATTTTGGAGGGCAACATGATCCGACGAGTGATTCGCATTCCGCGCACCCGCTTTCGAGAGACGCTGGGGCAGCGCACGATCCGTGATCGGGGGCAAGTGGCCGACCTGCTCGGCTGCGCCTTGCGCAAGCACGGTTGCAACCCCGCGACCGATGGGCCGGCGCGCTGGGCCTTCGGGGTGATCGCCCGCTCGCTGGCAGCGCAGGGAACGGGGCGCTATTTCGCCATCGAAGCCATTCATCTGGGCAGCAGCGAACCGTCGATTGCCCGCGCCATCGCCGCGTTGCGGCCCGAGGACCTGGTGCTGGATAAGGCTTTGCCGGGCTGGGAGCTGGATTTGCGTTGCGCCGAGATTCACGACCATCCCGATCCGCCCCACTCCGTCGAAGCGCTGTCCTGCTACTGCATTTCGCCGATTCGGGTCACGCGGATGCTGGGCAGGAACCGGCAGGAAGACATCACCACCCTGACGGACGATTTCGGCGAGCAGGTCAATCGCACGATGGGGCATCGGTTCGGGCGATCTTTCCACCTCAAGCTGCTGCCGGATCGCATCTACGTCCGCAGTCGCGGGGGTGAAGTCAGCGCCGGTTTCGCCATCAAGACCCGACCGAACGGGACGGTGGTCGTTAAGCGGGGAATCGCGCTGCCCTTCACCCTGGTGGGGCCGACGGAGGACGTGCGGGACGCCTGGTATTCGGGGCTGGGACGCACCACCGCGCTAGGATTCGGCATGTTGGGGATGCCGTCATGACGCTGGACGCCGCGCAAGTGCAAGCCATCGATCCGGCCCAGGCTTTTTGGGCGAACGGCGTATTCAAGCGGGCTTTCGAGCCGCTGCGACGCGCGCTCGACGCCCAATTCCAGCGGTGCAACGCCGACCAGAAACCGGGCGACGCGCTGGACCCCACGCCTTGGCTCACTCGCGCCGGTAAAGGCGGGCCAGGTTACGAACAATATCGGACCGTCTCCCTGGCCCGGCACTGCCTGGACGTGATGTTTCTTGGCGCGCTGACGGCTTTCCTGCGCTGGAAAAGTGGGGCGCTGGCGCCGGAGGTGCCGCCGGATGACGAAGATGCCTTCGTCAAGGCGTTGACCCGGTTGCTGGTGATCGCGCTGTTCCACGACGCCGACAAGTACGCGGGGAACGGAAGGTCGCGGTCGCCCACGCCAGCGGACGTAGCCAGGGTTTACCAAGACTTGGCGCTGGATGACCACCTCTCCATGACGCCCGCCGAAATCACCGCGCTGGTCAATCGGGTCGAGGGGCGTGGTTTGGGCAATGCCCTCGTGGCGACGGCCATCTCCGCGCTGGACAGCCAGTTGGCAAAGATCGTCGCTTTGGCGGACGGCGCGCTGGGCGACGCAGCGGGTCGCGCCGCCAAGCAGGGCGACGACGAAGATCAAGCGTTGGTGGACAGTTTCCGCGAACGGCTACAGCAGACCTTCACCATCGAACTGCCACCGCACCGGATCGTTCGTCTGCGTCAACAGCCGGCGATTCTGCACGAGATTCAAGCGACCGTTTTAAGCAAAGTGCTGGAGTGTAGCGGCTTGCCGCCGCTGGTTCTGAGCGTGAACGGCGAAGAACTGACGGTCGCGCTGCCGGAGTCGCTACAACTCGACACATTGCTGAACGAATTGCGGTGGCGACTCGGCGAGCGCCGCCCGACCTGCAAGCTCAACCGCACGGACGGCAAGCTCACCTTGAGTCACGTAGGCAGCAGCGATGCGCTGTTTGAGGCGGTGGCGCGGATGAACGATCCGGGCTACTTGCTGCGGGTGCATGTCAACGACCAATCCGCCGTGCGGGATTTCATCGTCCGTTGGACCGGCAACCACGCCCCGGCCGACGCCGCGATCAACGCGCGCCCCGACGTTGGCAAGCTGTTTCCGATCCTGGCTTTCAAGGGACGTTGCGACGACTTGGAGCAACCCTTGGTGCGGGCGCTGGCGACGATCGTGCTACTGCGCGGCGGCATCCGCAATCCGACCAAGGAATTCAACGGTCGCGTGCGGATTTTGGAAAAGCGGCTGGAATCCGCCGGGGCACGCGGTTTGGATGTGCTACGCCAGTCTTTCGGCGCCGACGCCATGGACGGCGGTTTCGACATCGCTACCCGGCAGACACTGATCGCCTTGCAGGTGGCCGCCGACATTTCCAGCGAAAGCGATTTTCGGGAACTGGCGGCGGCTTTCTTCAACGAGGCCTTTCAGGTCGCCGCCGAATCGGATGAAGAAACCGATCCCGGCGTCGAACTCATTCTACGCAGCGTGGGGCGGCAATTGGGCCTGCTAACACCGGACATGGCCGAATCCGAACCTTACGCCGCCGCATCGGACGGTGGAACCTGCCTGCTCTGCGGTGCGCCGACGACCACCACTTACGAGCCTTCCGAGTTCAACATCCCCGAACTGAAAAAAACCGCCTTTTCCAATCGGATTGGTCACCGCAAGGATATCTATTCCGAGAGTGGCGCAACCTATATTTGCGCGGGCTGCATCACCAGTAGTCTGTCGTTGAAGCGCCTATTGACGGCGGGCGGGCAATCGAACTTCAAGTTCAAGGATGCCGACGTGGTTCACACCGCTACGCCATTACGGAACTTGATTTTACCGCGCGTGGGTTTTCAAGAACAAGATCGGCCTTTGTACTTGCTTGGCAGCGATGCGGTTCCCGGTCGAAATCCCGTTCAAGAGGCGCTGGCGATATTGCCGTGGAATCTCGATCTGAGCGACAGCCCGGTTTTCTATTTCGACACGCTCACCGCCGATTTGACCGAGCAGGTTAGCTATCTGCACAACGCGGCTCGCTTTGCCTGGTTGAGCGGTAATCCGGTTCATGTGTTCCGCATTCGCCAGCATCGCGGGCGGGGCGCGTTCATGAGCGAATTGGTTCCCGCTCTGGTGGATGATTTATTGCGCCCCGATTTCTACCCCGATAAGCCGGTTTGCAGCGTCGAACGGGCGCAATTGCCTGACTTCATTGCCCGGCTCAATTTGATTCAAACGCTATTGCGCGAAAAGGATAGCGCCAAGCTCACCGTTCTCAATGATCTGAAGCTGTTTAGCTGGTGGCCGGTTGCCTGGTTCGTCGAGCGCAAATACACCGACGATAAAGGATTGAATCAAACCGGTCGCCGACTTCTCAAACTTGCCCGAGAGAGTTTCGCCATGTCCGAACACGATACCCCACTTCGTCAACTGGCCGAGTTGGCGACACAAATTCAACGTCGTCCTCAGCGCGGCGCGTCTGCATCTGGAAACCTGCAAGGTTTGGCGTTTGATACCGCGCTGATCGCCTTTCAGGAATTTCATCTGCAACAGCGCGCGGAAAAAGCCGATACGGTGGCCGCGACGATGGGGCAACTGAACGACACGCTCAGCCGCCGTGATGCTTACGCGGGCGGCAAGGAGGATGTGACTGGGCGCTATCGTCGGTTCGCGGAGGCTGCTTATGACGTATTCGAAGCGTACTGCCACAAGGATGGCGACTTGAGTTCCAAAACCCGCCGCTATCTGCGCGCTGCTTATGTGACTTATTTTTTGGAGATTCACGAAGCGAAGAAAGCGGAAAAAAACGCTGCTGAATCTCCAGTCAATACCGCCCCCGAATCTTTCGAGCTGTCCTGAAACCGTTTTGGAGTGTGAAAACCATGAGTCTGAACAATCTGTATAGCCTGCTTCCGACCGACGTTGCCCAAACTCTGCAACTGAAGGAAGAAACCACGATTCCAAAATTGCCAGAAGCGCAGGTTATCGTGATCCCTTTATTGCGGGAAGCCATCGCGCCCATGCTGATCCGCAATAATGATGTTGACGATATTACGGATATGGCCTTGGCGGGTAAAAATCGGGTGTTGATGATTGCTTCCAAAACAAAAGGAGTAGAACGGCGCAACGGATCGCGGATTTTACGAACGCTAGATGTGGGTGGGCGTTATCCCACGAATAAAACCTATATTCGAGATGATAATATTCGAGACGTATATGATCTGAATACTTATGTCTTTGGTGATTCTGCTAAATCCGCGGGTGGCGGCAGTGCTATTTACAGTGTCCATTCTGCGGTTTTATACAGCGATGCCATATCACTGCAAAGCCGGGCCGAAAGCGTCATGGATCAATTTCGGCAGGGCGGGATTAGCGAAGATGGCGGAACCTTCGATGTCGAAACTAAATCGGCATCGAGCAACATCTTCACCACCCGCTATGTGATCCCCGGCACCTTGTTCGTGCAAACCTTGGTGATGACCGGGCGGCGGATGACCGCGATGGCGCTAGACCATCTACTGTTATCCATCGGGCTGTCGAGCGCGTATGGCGGGCAAACGGCGATCACCGGCACGAATCTACGTATCCATTTCGCCGGTATCTATTGGGGACGGCTGGAGCGTCCAATCAATGCTCCCAAGATGCTGCTGGAAGGGCTGGCATCGGTTAATGTGCCCGAAGCACGGACTCATCTTGAAACCCAGTTCCAGCAGGCATATCCAGGTTATTGCGACAGCATGGCGCTGGATGCACATCTGGCGGATTTGGTGGATCGCTTCGAGCGGGATGACCCGGAACTGCGACAACGCTATCAGGCGGCCAAGCAACAGATGGCTGATCTATTCGCGGGCTGGTTCGTGGGCAACAAGGAAAAGAAAGCGGCCAAGACTGGCAAAAAAGGCTAAGGAGTTCGTGATGACACCCACTCTGATCGATGCCGAAATGCTGACGCCTTTTTATTACCACGGCCATTATGCCTTGGACGGATCGGCGACCGAGCCGGGCGTCATCACCGACACAGCCTTGCTGTTCGCACTGCGCGCCGCGCTGCTGGGAGCTTCTCCCCTGCTGCGCGGCCAGCCCGACTATCGAGCCGACTTGCAGGCGCTTCCCTGGCGAGCTTCGCTACTCATCGGAAGTGACAACGAGTTACTACCGCCATTGCGGCGCACGGTGGACATGGACAAGGAAGGCGGCCGTTCGGCGCGAATGCAGAAGAACATGAGCAGCGGATTCTATAAGAACCAGTTTTTCACCCATTCGGTGCGACCGGGAGCAAAGTATTACGGACTACTGGTAGGGCCAGACCCTTTCACCTTGGCCGAAACCAACGAAATCGTAGTTCGGGTTGGAGTCGGGCGCGCGGGAATGATGAAGCTGACTCGTGCGGTTGAATGGAAACCGGTGCGACTCAACGCAGCGACGGCGCGGTTGTTTGCACGTCCAGTCGAAGCGGAATATCGCATTCTCGACACCATTCGGCCCAGTCGACTTTATGAAATAGCGGAAGCCGTGGAGGAGTTGCGTGTATGGTCGCTGAACCTCTAGCTGATTTATTGCCGGAAACCGTTGCTTTGGCGGCGGAAGCGGAAATCCATGGCATCCACGGCCTGTTATTTCAAAATGTCTGCCTATGCCCGGTTCGGCTCTGGCTACATTACAACCGGGTGGATTGCGCCCATCTCAACCGTCACATGCGGCGTGGATTGGCTGATCAAGGCACGCACTATGCCGGCGCGGTTGGCGCCGTGCAAGGTATCGGGATTGCGCCCGATATGCTCGATTTCAAGAATCATGTGGTGAGCGAGGTCAAGATTCGTAAGAGTTTTCCTCATGCGTCCCGCGCGCAATTGCTTTTTTACATGGTGGTATTGACCGTCAATACCGGAGTTCCCTGGTCAGGTCGATTGCGTTATCCGTCGACTCGCCGAATTGAGATCGTGGAATTGACCGAGGAAAATCAACGGTGGCTCGTCGAATTGTTTGGGCATATCCAGATCATCATCGCAAACGCCGCGCCACCTGAAAAAGTGAAACAGAGGCTCTGCCAAGACTGTTCTTATCGAATACTGTGCTGGCAATCTTCAACCGACGATGTGGATTTCAACTGATGGACGCGCTCTACCTAGCTGGTGATACTCAATTGAGACGGCACGATAACACGCTGCAAGTGATCAATCAGGATGGCCGTAAATTACGGCTACCGGTTGAATCCCTCAAGCATTTAATCGCGACTCATGATGTTCGGCTGAATGGAGCCTTGCTGAACTTGTTCAAGCAACACGATGTTCGAATGACTGTGCTTGATTATTACGGCCATGTGGCTTGCACAATTGAGCCAGCCGGTTTGCCAACATCTGGAGCGGTGCATTTGAAACAGGCCGAGGCTATTTTGAACCAGGATCGACGCTTGGCGTATGGCCGGAAAATTGCCATGGCGACGCTTCGTTTGCTGGATGGTAATTTGCGCTATCATGCTTACCGGGGCAAGACTGTTTTAAAAAATGCCATGGAAGATATAGCTGCTTTTCGAAAGAGCATGGAGCAGGCTGAAAGTGTGGAAATGCTGATGGGTTACGAGGGCCAAGCCCGGCAATCCTATTATCTTGCTTGGGAGCATATTTCACCTCACTTGATGTTACGCAAGCGCAGTCGCAGACCACCAGCGGATCGAGTCAATTGTGTTTTATCGTTTCTGAACGGATTAGTCTATGCGTTATGTTTAAACGAAATCCGCAAAAGCCAGTTGGATGCAACACTGAGTTTCATTCATTCTCCTCAGCAAGCACGCTATTCACTCTCACTTGATCTTGCTGAATTGTTTAAACCTGTTTTAGCGGATCGAATTTTATTTAGTCTATTTAATAAGTCTATTTTACAAGATACGCATTTTGATGAAAAGCCAGGCATGTGTTTACTCAGCGAGCCCGGTCGACGACAAATCATCGCTGCGTTCATGGATAAAGTGGATAAACCAGTTCTGGAAAATAATCAGAGTTATCGGCAACGAATTCTTGAAGAGGTCTTTGCAATCCAGTCCAGTCTTTTAGGACTTGGAGAATATAAACCTTTCTTTATGAAAGTATAGGAATGGAGGCTGTATGTTCATTCTTGTCGCCTATGATGTGCCTGCTGCACGGACGGTGATTTTTCACAAAGTTTTGGCACGCTACCTGGTCCGTATGCAATTTAGTGTATTCGCGGGTGACTTGAAGGATAGCGAAAAAAACAGGCTTCTCCAGGAATTGAAAAACATACGACGTGATCAGGATCGGTTGATGCTAATCACCTCTCAGAATCGTCACAATATCGATATTGAAGTCATTGAAAATTGTCAGTCTACAACGCCAGAATTTCATAAGGGTAGCCTGATTCTATGATGACTTCGATGTTCGATTGTGGCAAAACGCCTGAAGTACGAAGTATCAAATGGCTTTCTGTAGCCCGATCACAAGGTGACTACGAGGAGGGTGGCAAATAAAATTCTTTGCAAATCAAGCGGTTTATGTTTCCCATAGGGAGTAGAAAGAGAGCCGATCACAGAGCAGCAGTTGCCCGGCAATCGGTTTATGTTTCCCATAGGGAGTAGAAAGGCGTATTCCGTCTACGGCGCCAACGTTCATCGAGCCGTTTATGTTTCCCATAGGGAGTAGAAAGTCCAACGAGCGCATTAAGACTATCGAGGCCGTGGTGGTTTATGTTTCCCATAGGGAGTAGAAAGTTTTTGGTGGCTTCCTCGACTTGTTTGGCCTGTTGTGTTTATGTTTCCCATAGGGAGTAGAAAGCGAGGTTGCCCGCCGAGGCTGGCTATATCTGGGGGCTGTTTATGTTTCCCATAGGGAGTAGAAAGACAGCACGGTATCCCGATCCGGCGGCGGATTCACAAGTTTATGTTTCCCATAGGGAGTAGAAAGGATCGGTTCACCCAAGCCAAGATCGAATCGCAAATCGTGTTTATGTTTCCCATAGGGAGTAGAAAGACATGTCGTTGCTGCTGTACGACCGGATTTTTGCCGTGTTTATGTTTCCCATAGGGAGTAGAAAGATGGCGAGCGCCGATGCGGGCGGGACGGCGGACGCGGTTTATGTTTCCCATAGGGAGTAGAAAGCGAAATCTGGCGGCTCGCGTTCCCGGCCGCGCCGAGTTTATGTTTCCCATAGGGAGTAGAAAGATAGTTACTCCGTGACTTCCATTTGGGCGCTGTTGGGTTTATGTTTCCCATAGGGAGTAGAAAGGTGGTAATCATGTGGCCTGACCCGGTCAGTGCAACGTTTATGTTTCCCATAGGGAGTAGAAAGCCGTCCGCGTTATCGGCCTCGACGCTGACGTTCGCCGTTTATGTTTCCCATAGGGAGTAGAAAGCCGCTGGCCGCGACGATCTCGGCCTCGATGACGGTAGTTTATGTTTCCCATAGGGAGTAGAAAGGCAAAGCAGCGCGATATTGGCGCGACCGGCCAACAGTTTATGTTTCCCATAGGGAGTAGAAAGTCGGCGGGTGCATCGCCAGTCTCAATATCGATGACCGTTTATGTTTCCCATAGGGAGTAGAAAGTTAGCCGCGTCGTAGTCCGCGTGCAAGGTAAACCCAGTTTATGTTTCCCATAGGGAGTAGAAAGCAGCAAAACGCGACGCAGGCCGCGCTGGACCGGGCCAGTTTATGTTTCCCATAGGGAGTAGAAAGGCCGCGCAACAGGCGAGCGCCGAGGCGGCGGTCCGCGTTTATGTTTCCCATAGGGAGTAGAAAGGCCCAAAAAGAAGCCGCCTATCAAGCCGAACAAGAAGTTTATGTTTCCCATAGGGAGTAGAAAGACGCCGGATCGGCTTGACGTGCAGGTTCTAGAAGCAGTTTATGTTTCCCATAGGGAGTAGAAAGCGCCCATGCGCCCCCACGGCTATCCTGCATCACCCAGTTTATGTTTCCCATAGGGAGTAGAAAGACTATCCTACCATCGCCGCCGCCGCGTCGCCCACAGTTTATGTTTCCCATAGGGAGTAGAAAGAGCGGCAAGATGCCATCTGCACGGACTTTTTCTCCAGTTTATGTTTCCCATAGGGAGTAGAAAGATGACAAAAGAGGAACGCGCCAAGGCCGCCGCCCTGGTTTATGTTTCCCATAGGGAGTAGAAAGGTAGGCAGGACGCCCGGCTCTACCGTCCATTCCCGGTTTATGTTTCCCATAGGGAGTAGAAAGGGTCGGATTTCGGCGGCCGCCGAACCACAAACCAAGGTTTATGTTTCCCATAGGGAGTAGAAAGACCAGATAACGCAGTTGGATCAACAGCGCCTGAGTGGTTTATGTTTCCCATAGGGAGTAGAAAGGCGACCATGCCCCACGACGAAACCGGCGTGGTCACGTTTATGTTTCCCATAGGGAGTAGAAAGGCCAGCGCCTCGGGGGTCAACGGCAATACCCGGCTGGTTTATGTTTCCCATAGGGAGTAGAAAGAGGGCATCGAGACGATGGATAATGGCGACCTCCTGGTTTATGTTTCCCATAGGGAGTAGAAAGAGTAGTCCAGCGGCGCGGGCCAGGTCTGGCCATTGCGTTTATGTTTCCCATAGGGAGTAGAAAGAGCGGGGTGGGGAAATCGACCGCGCTCGCGTACTACGTTTATGTTTCCCATAGGGAGTAGAAAGCAACGGGGGGTCCATGGCCCCATCGCGCTGGAGGTGGTTTATGTTTCCCATAGGGAGTAGAAAGACCGTCGATCACCTGTTGCTGATTTTGGAGCACGCGGTTTATGTTTCCCATAGGGAGTAGAAAGACTCACGACGAACGCGCGGGCGTCGGCGGGATGGAGCGTTTATGTTTCCCATAGGGAGTAGAAAGAGGCGGGCGGTGGTGATGACGGGGTCGCTCATCGCAGTTTATGTTTCCCATAGGGAGTAGAAAGATCGAATGGGACGGGCATGAAAGGCTGCCGACCTTTGTTTATGTTTCCCATAGGGAGTAGAAAGGTGGCGCTGTGGCACACCTGCCCGGCGGGCGCGACCTGTTTATGTTTCCCATAGGGAGTAGAAAGGCGGGCTGTAGCGGAACTGGTCCCAGTCACTCAGATGTTTATGTTTCCCATAGGGAGTAGAAAGCGCGAAACCCTGCGCGGCATGGCGGATGATTTTGAAGTTTATGTTTCCCATAGGGAGTAGAAAGGCGTCGCCGCTATCCTGTTGCGCGGCGGCGTGCTCGTTTATGTTTCCCATAGGGAGTAGAAAGGTCTCAATAGCCCGCTGAATCGCCCGACTGGCCTCGTTTATGTTTCCCATAGGGAGTAGAAAGACCGCCGACGCCGTCGCGAAAAATCAGACCCTGCGCGTTTATGTTTCCCATAGGGAGTAGAAAGAAGAGCGGTCGCAGCCGAACCTTGCCGCTCACCGCGTTTATGTTTCCCATAGGGAGTAGAAAGCTGGACGCCGCCGCCGCGTTGCGCGAACAAATCGTCGTTTATGTTTCCCATAGGGAGTAGAAAGCGCAACGCGGCGGGCACAACGGCAATGATGTTCATGTTTATGTTTCCCATAGGGAGTAGAAAGGAACCCGACCCCGATGGCGGCGATGCGGAGATTGACGTTTATGTTTCCCATAGGGAGTAGAAAGGCGCCAACGCCCTGCACCAGCTCAAGCTCCAGCAGGTTTATGTTTCCCATAGGGAGTAGAAAGAGCAACTCGTAGGGCACGCCCCAACCGGCGGCGATGCGTTTATGTTTCCCATAGGGAGTAGAAAGACGCTTGTGATCTGCGGGGACGATGACCGCTGGACCGTTTATGTTTCCCATAGGGAGTAGAAAGCGCTTGGGGGATGGCGGTGATCACGCCGCATTACACGTTTATGTTTCCCATAGGGAGTAGAAAGCCGCGCACCGTCGTAATACTGCTCCGAGGTGGTGCTGTTTATGTTTCCCATAGGGAGTAGAAAGCTGTTAGGCGGTTTTTTTGTGTCTTTGCCTTCCTTGGTTTATGTTTCCCATAGGGAGTAGAAAGACGATGTAGCGCAACTGTTCCAGCAGAGTTTTGGTGTTTATGTTTCCCATAGGGAGTAGAAAGCTGGGAAACGGCGTTGTAGACCGCGCCCGTGACCTGGTTTATGTTTCCCATAGGGAGTAGAAAGAGATTGCGGGCATCGACCGGATCACCCCGCATGTGGTTTATGTTTCCCATAGGGAGTAGAAAGCAGCCGCAATGGCAGGCGGAGGGCTGGAATCTCCACGTTTATGTTTCCCATAGGGAGTAGAAAGCTTGACGATCAGATTCTTTTGCGCGTCGCCCAGGGCGTTTATGTTTCCCATAGGGAGTAGAAAGGATTTGCGCACCACATAGATGTTGTCGTCGGCATCGTTTATGTTTCCCATAGGGAGTAGAAAGTGGAACGCTGGATCGGCGCGGGCCGGGCCGAGGCCGTTTATGTTTCCCATAGGGAGTAGAAAGCCGGCGGGGTTACGCGACTGCTTCCCAAGCTTCCGAGTTTATGTTTCCCATAGGGAGTAGAAAGAGCCTCATCGCCATGGCCGGCGACACGGTGGACATGGTTTATGTTTCCCATAGGGAGTAGAAAGGGAAGAGTGGGCGGAAATCGAACGCGAAGCGCGGCGGTTTATGTTTCCCATAGGGAGTAGAAAGTTTGGATTCAGAGATTACGACATTTCTGACCCATCTGTTTATGTTTCCCATAGGGAGTAGAAAGACCCAGCCACTCCCCCAGCCTTCCCAGGCCAGGGTGGTTTATGTTTCCCATAGGGAGTAGAAACGAGGATTGCGGCAGGCTGAGCTGTACTCAGCGCAACATCCAAATCAATAGCAGCACGAACAGCGCCACCAGTCCCAGCGGAATCAGCGCCGCCGGCCAGTCCTTCTTGGCGGCGCGACTTCGTTCGGCCGCTGCCTTGAGACCGGGCCGAAACCACAGGATCATCAGCACCGCCACCAATCCGCCCAGCAGGATTTCCCACCACGCCGCTGTTTCCATCACCGCATCCCCCGAAAGATCGCCACCCCGACCGCTCAATCCTTGCCACGCCCGCTGCCGGCTGGAAACGCCGGTTGCGGAAACGGCGTCACGTTGTCGCTACCCTCCACCGGTCGGACCTTGCTGACGCCTTCCCGCTCCACCTCGTCGATCCGCACCACGGAGTGCAGGGGAACGAACGTGCGCTTCACCCCGGCAAACTCGTTTTGCAGCTTCTCCTCAGCCGGATTGATCAGCACCCCCGAACGTTCACCGAAGATCAATTCCTCAACTTCGATGAAGCCGTACAACTCGCCCTGATAGATCTCCCGGGCATAAAGTTCGTACAGCTTGCCCTGGTTGACGAACAGAACGCGGTAAATGCTCTTGGTGATTT
>ERZ761602.938-NODE-938-length-57611-cov-28.744492_pt1 | contig 57611 bp, 56 predicted proteins | sample MGYA00512165_ERZ761602 | MGnify/ENA primary metagenome ERZ761602 (study PRJEB28899, sample SAMN02445085) | bioreactor sludge metagenome | biome: EBPR sludge; isolation source: Thorneside wastewater treatment plant | place: Australia: Brisbane, Thorneside... | reverse complement strand
GTATGGGAATGATTATTTCTATTGTTAACCAAAAAGGCGGCGTCGGCAAGACAACCACGGCCGTCAACATCGCTTCTTATCTCGCTCACCTCGGTAAGCATGTGCTTTTGGTCGATATTGACCCGCAGGCCAACGCAACTTCCGGTCTTGGTATAGATCATAAAAACCTTGAAGCGGGCATTTATGAGGCTTTAATCGGTTTGCGGGAAATCGGCAGTGTTTTAAAACGAACCGTACAGGATCGTTTGACCATAGCGCCCTCGACTATTTCTTTAGCCGGAGCGGGAATCGAACTGGTTTCGATTGATAATCGAGAATCGCGTTTATCGGCTTTACTGGAAACCGTCCGGCATGATTATGATTTCATCATTATTGACGGACCGCCTTCTTTGGGACTTTTGACCATCAATAGTCTGGTCGCCGCTGATCAGATATTGATTCCCGTACAGAGCGAATATTACGCCCTTGAAGGTCTTAGCCAGCTTTTAAATACAATCAATCTGGTACAAAACCATCTCAAACCTTCTTTGGGTATTCTCGGCGCGGTCATTACCATGTATGATAAAAGAAACCGTTTATCTGAATCGGTTATGAACGAACTTTATCAGTATTTTCCAAACAGGATTTTCCGCAGTATTATTCCTCGTTCGGTTAAATTAGCCGAGTCGCCGAGTTTCGGTCGCTCTATTCTGCACTATGATCCCAAAAGCAAGGGAGGACGTGCTTACGAAAAATTGGCTTTGGAATTGCTCCACGCCACAAAATAATATTTTTAATTTATGAGCAATGGATTGGGTCGGGGATTGGGTTCTCTAATCCCGCAACAGAATAGTTCAAATAACCCGCCTTTGGACGCGAATTTGCCGGCCGAGGCGCAAGTTTTTAAAATCAGCCCCGATCTTATTAAGGCCAACCCGCGCCAACCGAGAAGTAATTTTAATGACCCTGCTTTGGCTGAATTGATTCAGTCAATTCGCGAATACGGCATTATTCAGCCCTTGGTGGTTTCAAAGGTGGGCGACGGTTATGAATTAATTGCCGGGGAGCGCCGTTTGCGCGCCGCGCGTCAAATGGGCTTAAAAGAAGTGCCGATTGTTTTGCGTGAAGAAAAAGAACAAGAAAAGTTAGGCTTGGCCTTGATTGAAAATATTCAACGCGAAGATTTAAATCCGGTTGAATTGGCAATCGCTTATAAGCAATTGGGTGAAGAATTGAATCTTAACCACGAGCAGTTGGCCAAAAAACTGGGCAAATCAAGACCGTCGGTTACCAATACTTTGCGCATTTTGCAATTGCCGGGGGAAATTCAGTTGGCTTTGGTAAATGGAGAAATTAGCGAAGGCCATGCCAAAATAATGGTCGGGCTTGATTCAGAAGCCAAACAAATGGAATTGTTCAATCGGATCAGAACTCGTCGCTTGACCGTCGATGATACCTTGATGGAGGCGCGCCGCATGGGCGGGACGAAACAAGGAAAAATCAAAATAAATTATGCCGATCAAGACAAGGAGTTGATTTTAACACAATTTTTCGGCACCAAGGCCGAGATTAAACGAGGCAAAAAAGGCGGTCAGATTATAGTCCATTTTTACTCCGATGAAGAGCTGGCCGGCATGGTTGAAAAAGTCAAATAGTGAGCTATAATAGAGGGTGAAAGGTCGAAGTTATAAATCGTGCTTAAATTTTTTTAATAATATATATGAAAAAAATAGCGTTATTTGTTACAATAGCGTCTTTAATGTTTGGTTACTTTTCTCCCTTTACTTCGGCTCAAGGAGCCTGGGGTATAGTAGTTGATACTGATACTGACAAGGCCTGGGGCATTGTCGTAGACACGGATTCCAGCTCTTTCAACTATTATGCCGATCAATTCTCGGCCCCCACTTCGGTTACCTGCTCGACTATCGACCCGACAGGTGATTTTGTTAAGTGTATGATTGCCGGCCATGAAGACAAGGCTTGGGGAATTGTTGTAGATGACGGCGACGGCTTGCCAACTCCGCGCATCGAACAAGGCGATAAAGCTTGGGGAATTGTTGTTGATGAAACCGATTCTCTTTTATATTACGGAGAAAGCACTTCGGTGTTTGGTCAAGAAATCGATTGCTTGCCTCTTGGCTCAGCCGGTGATTACCAGCTTTGCAATGTCAACGGGGACAGCAAGCCATTCGGTATTGTGAGCGAAGGCGATGGCGCTTGGGGTATTGTCGTTGATGAAAGCGACAGTAAAGCCTGGGGCATTGTCGTTGATGAAACCGATTCTTACACTTATATTGCAGATCCGATGTCAACGCCGGTAAGCGTAAACTGCTCAGCGGTTGATGTTAACGGAGATTATTTGATTTGCAATATCAACGGTGAAGATAAGGCTTGGGGCATTGTTGTTGATGAAGGCGACGGTTTGCCTTCTCAGCGTATCGAGCAAGACAGCAAGGCTTGGGGCATTGTTGTCGATGAAAGCGACGCAGTAACCTATTATGGTAATGGCGGCGCCGACTTCGGCGGTTCAATGACTTGCACGGTTTTTGATGCTCTTAATGAGTATATGGCCTGCCCGACAACCGATGAAAGTTGGGGCTTGCAAGGCTTTATTGAATTGTAGTTCTGACCATAAAAAAGAGCCTCTTTGTGAGGCTCTTTTTTGTTCTTGCTGTAGATGATTTATCATGATAAAATAGGGTATCTTTTACTCCTTCCTTATGGCCTTTGTTCACCTCCACGTCCATAGTCACTACTCGCTTTTAGACGGTCTGACGAAAATTGATGACTTGATTGAAGCCGTTAAAGAAGACGGTTCTCCGGCGGTTGCTTTGACCGATCACGGCGTTATGTATGGCGCCATAGAATTTTATCAAAAATGCAAAAAGGCCGGCATCAAACCGATTATCGGCGTTGAGGCTTATTTAGCGCCTGGCTCGCGTTTGGATAAAACCAAGTCTTTTGATGAGCGTAATTTTTATCACCTGCTTTTATTGGCCAAAAATAATACCGGTTATCAAAACTTGGTGAAGTTAACTTCAATCGCTCATCTTGAAGGTTACTATTATCGGCCGCGTCTTGATTGGGAAGTTCTGCAAAAATATTCCGAAGGCTTGATAGCGACCAGCTCCTGCCTTGCCGGGGAAATTCCTCGCTTGTTAATGGTCGGACAAATCGACAAGGCCAAAGAAAAAATCAGGGCTTATAGCGAATTGTTCGGCGAAGGCAACTTCTTCCTCGAATTGCAAGATCATCCCGAACTGCCCGATCAAATTAAGCTCAACGAAATGTTGATTCCTTTAGCCAAGGAGTTTAATTTGCCTTTGATAGTTACCAATGACGTCCATTATTTAAAAGCCGAAGATGACGAGGCGCAGGATATTTTGCTGTGCTTGCAAAATAAAGCCAAGAAAGAAGATACCAATCGAATGTCCATGTTGGGCGCCAACTTTTCCTTAAAGTCATCGCGGCATTTAGCCGAAGCCTTTGCGCATGTTCCTGAAGCGCTCGAGAACACTGTTAAAATAGCTGAAATGTGCAACGTTGAATTGGAACTCGGCAAGGTTCAGCTGCCGTACTTTAAAGTGCCCAACGGTATGGATGAAAATGATTATTTGCGGCAATTGGTTTTTGAGGGTTTAAAAAACCGCTATGGTTTTTCCTATGAAGATATCGACGAGGTTTATCGCAAAAGGGTCGATTATGAATTGGAAGTTATCGCCAAAATGGGTTGGCCTTCATATTTCTTGATCGTCGCCGATTTTGTTAACTGGGCTAAACAACAGGGGATTGTCGTTGGACCGGGCCGCGGTTCAGCGGCGGGGTCGCTGGTTTGCTATGTTATCGGTATTACCAACCTGTGCCCGATTAAATATAATTTGGTTTTTGAACGCTTCTTGAATCCGGATCGTATTTCAATGCCTGATATCGATTTGGATTTTGCCGATACGCGCCGCGACGAAGTTTTGCAATATGTTCAAAATAAATACGGCCATGACCATGTCGCTCAAATTATCACTTTCGGAACCATGGCCGCGCGCGCGGCCATTCGCGACGTCGGACGCGTTCTTAATTATCCTTATGATTATTGCGACCGTTTGGCCAAAGCGGTGCCGCCGATGATGAAGCTGAAAGATGCTCTATCTCGTTCGCCAGAATTAAAAGCGATTTATGAAGAACCCGAAGCGCGTCGCATTGTCGATTATGCTTTAAAACTTGAAGGCGTGTCTCGACATGCTTCGGTGCACGCTTGCGGCGTTTTGATTACCAAAAATCCTCTGACCGACCATGTACCGATTCAATACGCTTCTTCTTCTGACCGGACGATAGTCTCGCAATACTCATTGCATCCGATCGAAGATTTGGGGCTTTTGAAAATGGATTTTTTGGGCTTAAGCAACTTAACTATTATTGAATCGGCCATTACAATTATCAAAAATACCAAAGGAAATTTGATTGATATGGATTCGATTCCTTTGGACGATGCGGCGACTTACCGGCTTTTTCAAAATGCCGAAACGACCGGCGTCTTTCAATTTGAATCCAGTGGCATGAAACGCTATCTTAAGGAATTGAAGCCAAGCCAATTCGAAGATATTATCGCTATGGTCGCGCTTTATCGGCCCGGACCTATGGAATGGATTCCCAACTATATCAGCGGAAAACATTCTCATAAAAAACCGCAATATCTGCACCCTAAACTAGAACCGATTCTCAATGTCACTTATGGCGTTGCCGTTTATCAAGAACAGGTTTTGCAAATCGCCCGCGACGTTGCCGGTTTTACTTTGGGAGAAGCCGATGTTTTGCGCAAAGCCATCGGTAAGAAGATTCCCAAACTTCTAGCCGAGCAAAGAGAAAAATTCATAGAAGGCTGCGTTAAAAACGGACAATCAACCAAGCTCGGCGCCGAACTTTTCTCCTTTATCGAGCCTTTTGCGGGTTATGGTTTTAACCGTTCGCACGCCGCTTGTTATGCCATGATAGGCTATCAAACAGCTTATCTAAAAGCTCATTATCCGGCCGAGTTTATGGCGGCACTTTTGACTTCAGACCAACAGAACACCGATCGTATCGCGATTGAAATAGAGGAGTGCCGCCACATGGGAATCGCCATCCAGCAGCCGGACATTAACGAATCATTTGATAATTTTACCGTGGTTGACGATAAGACCATACGTTTCGGTTTGAAAGCAATCAAGAACGTCGGCGAACATATTTCGGAAATAATTATCAAAGAACGCAAGGCCAATGGTCCCTATCAGAGCGTGGCCAATATGTTGGAACGTATCGATGATAAAGATTTGAACCGTAAATCCTTGGAAAGCCTAATTAAGAGCGGCGCCTTTGATTCTTTGGGAGAGCGGGGACAACTGTTGGCTAATTTGGATTTGATGATAAATTATCATAAGGAAGCCAGCCAACGTCGCATAAACAAACAAGTCAGTCTTTTTTCAAACATGGTCAACGCCGCGCCGCAAATACGCCTGCTCAGTTCTCCGGCGGCGACTCGGGATGAAAAATTGCGTTGGGAAAAAGAGTTGCTCGGACTTTATATTACCGAACATCCCTTTTCTTCGGTTCGTCCTCTGCTGTCTTTGGCAGTGACTCCGTTAATAGAATTGAATGCGGAAGCGGTCGGGCAGGAAATCACTGTCGGCGGAGTTATTTCTACTATCAAGAAAATTTTGACACGGCGCAATGAGACCATGCTTTTCGTTAAGCTCGAAGATGGCGTCGGTATGATTGAGTTAATCGTCTTTCCTAAATTGCTTAACGAAACAAGCGCTCTATGGCAAGAGGGGAAGATGATTTTGTGCCAAGGTTCTTTGTCTGATAAAGATAATGAACTGAAATTATTGGCCAATAAGGCCGCAGAATTGACAGCGCAGAACGCTTCCATTTTGGTTCGCGATTTTAAACCGGCGCCTTTGCGCGGTCCGGTGAAGCCGGCCGCTTCTTACAGAAGTCCGCAAATCGAAGTTTTGAAATTGGTGGTTCGCGAGTTCACGCGTTTGCCTGAAACTTTGGAAAAATTAAAACAGCTCTTGGCCCAATATCCGGGCAACAGCAAAGTTTATCTCAAGATCGGAGAAAAAATTGTTGAGACGGATTACAAGGTTGAAAAGGGCGATGAACTGCTCGCCAAACTGAAAAATGAATTGGCCGCTTCGATTCAAATCGTGTTATAATAGGCTCATATGAAGGATGCCGAAGAGAAAAAAGTCCCGGTGCGGCGCTCGCGTAAGAAAAGCGAGGCCGGAGTTATTCCGGTTAAGCGCCGTCGCAGCAGTCAAGCGACTCATGTCGTTAATTTAAAAGAACCGAGCCAGGTACCTGAAGAGGCGCCGGTGCCCTTTTATCAAGAAACCGTAGCACCGAAAAAGAATCTGCCTTTTGCTTTGCGTCTTTATAAGCGCATTGCTTTGACTTTTGTAATTGGCGCGGTTTTGGTTTTGGCGGCGGTGGCTTATTTTGCAACCGTTAAACTTGATGTTGTCGTAACTCCGAAAGTCAAACCCTTGAACGCCACGGCGGTTTTTAATGTTTATGATCGTCCGGAAAATTACGAATTGCCGCCCTTAAGCATTCTGGGTTTGGTGCGGGAAATGGAAAGCGAGTACAACAAGACTTACGCGGCGACCGGTTCCAAGGTCATCGGCGCCGAAGTCAGCGGTCGCGTTACAATCTTAAATAAATATTCCAAAGACCAGCCCTTGGTGGCTACGACGCGTTTACTGACAGAAGATAATCAGCTCTTGCGCTTGAAAGAAACTGTTTTAGTGCCGGCCGGCGGATCGGTCGAAGCTGATGTTTATGGCGATACCGTCGACCCGTCTTTTACTTTAGCTGACGCGCGATTGACCATCCCTGGATTATGGGCTGGCTTGCAAGACAAAATTTACGCAGAAGCCAAAGCCGGCGCAGTCGCCTATAAAGAAAAAAAATTACTTTCCATAACTCAATCCGATATCGATAAAGCGATTGATGCTTCTAAGCAAGCTTTGGTTGAAAAAGCCGCTTCTGAAATAGCAAGCGTCTACTCGGCTTATGATGAAAAACTTTATGAAATCGATGAACAGTCCCTGTCCTTTGTTGTCGACGGAAAAGCCGGCGAAGAAAAAGAGAGTTTTACTATCGATATGAAGGCCAAGATAAAAGTCGTCGCATTTAAAAAAGATTCATTGGCAAATTTAAATGAAACCGCGCTCGAATCGGTATTGAGCGAAGGTCAAAGTCTTGTTAATGAGAGTGAAGCCTCGACCTTTTCGGTTAAGTCAGCCGACATAGTCAATAACGTTGCCGAGGTTGAGTTAGAGGCTAAGGGAGAGGGCAAGGCCTTGTCGCCCGAGGCCTTGGTTGATCGCAGTAAGCTGATTGGCTTGAATCGAGCGCAAATAGAAAGTTATTTATTGAGCCTTGAGAATGTTGCCAGCTATGAGTTGTATTTTGCGCCGTCCTTTGTAGAAATCGCTCCTGCCTTGGTGGACCGCATTACGGTTAGGTTCAAATAGTTGACTTTTCGCTAGTTTCCGTCATTATTGAATAATATGCCTTCAACATTGTCCAACAAACGCCATTCTTTGGCGCATATCATGGCTCATGCCATCCAAGAAGCCTATCCCGAGGCTCAGTTTGCAATTGGGCCGGATATTGATAATGGCTGGTACTATGATATTGATTTCAATGATGTAAAAATCAGTGAAGAAGATTTTGAGAAAATCGAGAAAAGGATGAAGGAATTGATTAAGGCCGATATGTCCTTTTCGCGCCAAGAAGCGACTATTGAAGAGGCCTTGGCTTGGGCCAAAGAAAACAATCAGCCCTATAAGATTGAAATAATCGAAGAGCTGGCCTCTCAAGGCGAAAAGCAGGTCAGTTTTTATACAATCGGCAAGTTTAAAGATTTGTGCCGCGGCGGCCATGTCGAATCGACCAAAGAAATTGATTCGCAAAGTTTCAAATTATATAAGTTGGCCGGTGCTTATTGGCGCGGCGACGAAAAGAATAAAATGCTGACCCGTATTTACGGTTTGGGTTTTGAGAACAAGAAAGAACTTGAAGATTATCTTTTAATGCTTGAAGAAGCCGAGAAGCGCGATCATAGAAAACTGGGTAAAGAAATGTCCATTTTCGCCTTTGACGAAGACGTCGGGCCCGGCCTGCCTCTATGGTTGCCGAACGGAACGGTTATTGTTGAAGAATTGGAAAAGCTCGCCAAAGAAAGCGAGTTCGCGGCCGGCTATCAGCGCGTTCGTACGCCGCATATCGCCAAACAATCAATGTATCTGAAAAGCGGACATTTGCCTTATTATGAAGAGAGCATGTTCCCGCCGATGAGCATGGATGGAGAAATTTATTATCTTAAGGCGATGAATTGCCCGCATCATCACAAGGTTTTCGATCAGCTTAATACGAGTTATCGCGATTTGCCGGTGCGCTTGGCGGAATACGGCACTTGTTATCGCTATGAACATTCCGGTGAATTGTTCGGTTTGATGCGCGTCCGCTCTTTGCAAATGAATGACGCCCATATTTATTGTACTAAAGAGCAGTTTGCCGATGAGTTCAGGGCCGTCAATGAAATGTATCTTAAATATTTTAAGATTTTCGGGATTGAAAAATATATTATGCGTTTTTCAACTCATGCTCCTGAAAAGCTGGGCCAGAAATATGTTGATAACGCGAAGTTATGGAAAGAAACCGAGGACATGGTGCGGCAAGTTTTAATTGATTCCAATATTCCTTATGTTGAAATTCCCGATGAAGCCGCTTTTTACGGACCCAAAATAGATGTTCAAGTTTACAGCGCAATTGGACGAGAATTTACCTTGGCGACCAACCAAGTTGATTTCGCCGTTCCCGAGCGTTTCGGTCTTAAATATAAAACCAGCGAAGGCGATTTTGCTACGCCGATTTGCATTCACCGCGCGCCGCTCGGCACTCATGAAAGATTCATCGGTTTTTTGATTGAACAATATGCTGGCAATTTCCCGGTTTGGTTGTCTCCGGTTCAAATCAAACTTTTATCCGTAGCTGATGTTCATATAGATTTTTGCTCTAAATTAGCAGAAGAAATGAAAACCCATGGCTTCCGTGTCAGCCTTGATATTTCCAATGAAACCGTCGGCAATAAAATTCGCAAGGCTTCTAATGAAAAGGTTCCTTATATGTTGGTTATCGGCGATAAGGAAATGAATTCCGATAAATTATTCGTCCGTGAAAGGGGAGAACGGGAAGCCAAAGAATGGGACAAGGTAGAGTTTATAAAACAAATTTCAAACAAAATAAAAAATCGGTCATAAAACCGAGAAGGGAGGAGTGAGCAATGAAAACTTTTGTTATATTGCTCTTTACATGCATTATGTTTTTAGCGGGGTATTGGTTTATAAGCAGTACGCCGTCTATCAAAGTTTCGCTCCTTGATTCAGGCGAGGTGCTTGAAATTTCCAACGCGCCGGCTTCGGTGAAATCAGGCGATACTATAGTAGTTATAAAAATAATCCATCGCAGCGAAACAAAGGCTTCGGAAGTTAGCTGGGCTTATGTAGACACAGATCCGGTCACTAGAAATATGATTAAGGAAGCGATAGCCAAACAGTCAGTCAGCACCAGAGTAGCTTATTTTAAAGCCAAGGTGCTCTAAATTAAAGCGGTTTTTTGATAAATATCAGAAAATCGCTTTTATTTTATCATCAACGCCGCGCCGATCGCGCCCGCAAAGGGACCGACCTTGCCTTTCACTAATTTAACGTTGCGAGCTTGCCGTGCAAAAGTATGTTTTTTCAGATTTTCTTTGGCGGCTTTAAGGAAGAGATCGCTCGAGGCCAAGGCGCCGCCGCCTAGAATTATCATTTCCGGATCGAAAAGATTGACAATCGTGGAGAAGGCAATGCCGAGATAGGCGCCGATTTCTTCAAAACGTTGTTCAGCCATAATATCGCCGCGATAAGCTTCTTCGGCCATCAAGGCCGGATTGTTTTGCAACAACTTATGATAGGCTTGTTCAAGCGTAATCAATTGATCGAAATCGACCACCAGATGCCCGGGTTCCGACGCCGCGCCGTGATGTCCGTAATAAACTTCTCCTTCGTGCCACCAACCGCCGCCGATACCGGTTCCGATTGTTAAGCCGTAAAAATTTTTCGAACCCTTGCCGGCTCCTATGATGCCTTCGGCGCGAACAAAACAGTTAGCGTCATTGTCTAAACGACAGGGTAGTTCTTTGCGGTTAAGTCGTTCGAGCAATAATTCGCCGAGTTTGACTTTATTTAATAAAGGCAGGTTTGGCGCGACAATAATTTGTTGTTTTTCAGTGTCGACCGGTCCGGGCGCGCCGAGACCGATGCCCAATAAAACGCCTTTTGATTTCTCTATTCGCTGGATGAGCGGCTGAGCCGCCGCTTGCAGCATAATCAGAAAATGTTCGAGATTGTCTTTGGGCGTCGCTAATATCAAATGCTCTATAACTCGATTTTTAGCATCAAGCAAAACTCCGGCGATTTTGGTTCCGCCGACATCAAGCCCGATACGATAAGTTTTTTCAGAGCTCATAAATTAATTTTGAAATAATTGTTTGGCTTTGTCCCAATAGAAAGGATTATGTTGCGTTTCTTTTTCCCAATACCAATATTCAACGCCCCACCAATAAAAAGTTTTAAAACCGGTTTTTGGCAGAAAATCAATCATTTCCTGAAATTTTTCCTCGCTCATGGTTTGTTCGCGTTCTTTTTTAGTCAGGGTTTGGAAAGCTTGTTTGCCCCATGGTTCACCCTGAAGTTCGATAACTATCCAGTCCTGCGGATTGGCAAAGAGATTGGTAATGTTTTTCTTGATTCTGAAAAAAACTTCCGTAATCGGGTAGCGAATGTAACTTTGCATCACGCGAGAGTAGGTATTAAGATACATAGTTGTTCCGAAAATATCGGCGCGCCGCGCCGCCGGAATCCAAAGCGATAATTCTCCAGAATCCGTTACGATGATCGGCCGAGTATCAAGGGAATGAGCCAAGGCGATTTCTCGATCCAAGAATTTTTTATCAAACTCAGGGCAGGTTCCGAAGTATTTTAAGAAAGGTTCATTCTCGATTTGCCAGTAGCGTATCGCCGCATTGTTTTTATAACGGGTTATTGTTTGCGTGATGTGCTCTAGGGTGGCGGCTTGACGATCGGCTTCATTGAGCGACTCCGCCCAATCAGGCAAGTGACATTCGGGCCAACGAGGCACGCGTTGGCCTATAACGATAATCAATTCAACGCCGCGCTTTTCAGCCTCATCAATTTGCCAATCAAGCGCGCTCCAATCATATTGACCCCGGGTCGCTTCCAGTTCGTCCCAATAAGCCGGCAAGCGCAATTTTTCGACTTTCAATTCATCGAGCATGGCAGTATAAACTGTCTGCCAATCAAATCCCAAGTCGCGGCTCTGCTTAAGAGAATAGGTTAAACCGTAGTCCAATTCTTCAGGTTCGTAAGTTGTCGTCCAACTAAAAATAAAAGCAAGAAAAAACAGTCCGACTATGACCCAGACGATATATTTGAGACGTGAGAAAAAATGCATGGCTAATCGTTAACTATATTGGGCAGAATCCGTACCGTGATGAAGTAAGTTATCGAATAGGCGCAAACGATAATAATCAAACCGATAACGGCATTGCGAATTTGATGGACGGCCTCATCGATTTTTTCCTGATTACCGGCCGAAGTCATGTATTTGAAACCGGCGGCGATTAAGAGTACGACGAAGATAAGACCCAAAACTCCAAGCAGAACTTTTACCAAAGAAGCGATAATGGACTGTAGACTTTTACTGGGCTCGCCATCCTCTCCGTAGGCATCAGCGCCAATAGTATTCAAACCGCCTTCCTGAGCACGTTCAAGGAAGGAGCCGGCCTGCGCCGGCACTGCCGTAGCCAGGCTTAGAGCCATCAAAAATGCGGCAAAATATGCTTTAGCGGCGATCATAAAGGTATGGTATAATTTCTTATAATTAGTCTATTTTTATTATATTATAGCCTCAGTCTAAAGTCCACTTATCCAAACTATGGCATTGTCCGCAAAAATCGCTTTTAATACCGGTATTCAAGTTATAAGTAAAATAGTCGGCACCTTGGTCAGCTTGGCGGTTGTCGCTTTGATTACCCGTTATTTGGGTAATTACGGTTTTGGTTATTATACGACCGCCCTGACCTTTGTCACCTTTTTCAGCATTGCCGGCGACCTGGGGCTGACTTTGGTGACCACTCAATTAATCAGCCGTCCGGGAGCCAATCAAGCTCGCATTTTAAGCAATCTTTTTGCTTTTCGGGTTTTGAGCGCCGCGGCGATTTTATTGATTGCGCCTTTGATCGTTGTTTTCTTTCCCTATGATCCGATTGTTAAACAAGGCATTGCCGTCACGGCTTTGGCCTTCTTTTTCGTTTTGCTCAATCAGGTTTTTGTCAGTCTCTTCCAAAAAGAATTGCGCGCCGACCGAATCGCCGTGGCCGAAGTTGTCAGCCGCTTAGTAATGTTTGCCGCCACGGCTCTGGTTTTGTGGTTTGATTGGGGACTGATGGGAATTTTGTGGTCAATGGCCATAGCTAACGGCGTCAGTTTTTTTATCCATTATTACTATTCTCGACCTTACGCCAAAATCGGTTTTGCTTTTGATTGGTCATTATGGTCCGATATCATGAGCCGAGCTTGGCCGCTCGTTCTGACTATTGTTTTGAATTTGGTTTATCTTAAGACCGATACCTTGCTTTTATCATTGTTGAAATCTCCGACCGATGTCGGTTTGTACGGCGCCGCTTATAAAGTAGTCGATGTTTTGGTGGCGATTCCTTTTATGATCGGCGGAACAATTTTGCCGATATTGTCTATGCGTTGGCAATCCGGCGCCCGCGAAGATTATTCGCGCGCTTGGCAAAAGATTTTTGACGCAACCTCACTCTTGGTTTGGCCGGCGATTATAGGCGGCTATGTTTTGGCGACTCCGATTATGGCCGTTGTTGCGGGAACTGATTTTGTCGGCGCCGGACCCATTTTGGAAATTTTGATTTTTGCGGTTGGCGGAGTTTTCTTCAGTTCTTTTTTCAGTTACACGATGATAAGTTTCAACTCCCAGCGCAAGCTGATCGGCGCTTATCTTTTTACCGCTTTAACGGCCCTGGTTCTATATTTGATTTTCATTCCGCGCTTTTCTTATATCGGCGCCGCCTGGGTTACCGTTTACAGCGAAATAGCTATTACGCTCGGCGCTTGGTGGTTGGTGCGGCGCTATGGCAAATTAACGGCCCGCTGGAATGTTTTTTTCAAAGCCTTGCTGGCGGCTTTGGCAATGGGCGCGCTTATTAAATTTTTACCGATTGATTTTCAAACAGTTTCAGGTTTAAGCATAGCCATTGTTACCGGCGCCGCGCTTTACGGCGCGATAATTTTGGCTATTAAAGCGATCAGTTGGTCGGAAATCAGAGAGATGTTAACCGGTAAGAGCCGCAGCGTATGAGTTATAAATTGTTAGTCGTTTCCAGCTCTCTTGGCAGGCAGGATTTGCTCGGTGATTTATTGTCATATTTCAAATCTCGGGGTAAGGCCTTTTTTTTGGCCACTGCTTCGCGTCGCTTGCGCCGCCGCGCAGTGCATGAACATTGGCCGCTGGGTCGGCCAAGGACAATGTGGTTTATTTTCAGGGTTTGGTTTCAAAAACCAGAAACCATTCTTTTGGTAAATTGGCCGGAAAAAATAATGTATTCCTTGTTCCCTTTAAAATCAAAAATTTTTTGGCTTGAATACCCGGACAGTAAACCCGAACTTTTCTCGGCTTTATTGAAAAAATTATATGCCCTGGCCTCTCGTCGCGCCGAACTTATCGTTTTCGGGGCAAGCGCCGCGGAGAAAATGAAAAAATTGCTTGGTCATGATCGGATTCACGTTGTTCCAGTTGCTTCAACTCACTTGTCACTGCAACAAGATTCTATTTTCAAAACTTTGGCGGTACAGCGCGAACGCGGCCGTTTTGTCGTCGGCGCGGTTTTGTACGGTTTGCCCAAAGTGCAAGCCGAAAGATTATTGTCGGCTTTGTCGATTGCGCAAAGCGTTTGTCCGATTATCGAATTGGTTATTTTGGGAGAAGGAAAAAATCGGCCGCAAATTCAATGGTTGATTCGCCGCATGAACCTAGAAAGAAAGGTTTGGCTGGCTGGACCGGCACTTGATTTTTCACGCTGGGTCAATCAATTCGATGTTTATGTTATGGCTAATGACAAAGCATCTTTGAGCGACGCGGCTTGGGCGATAAGCGCCATGAGCGTCGGTTTGCCGATTCTGGGGCCGCAACTCGATTGGTTAGGAGATATTGTCAGTCCCAAAGCCGGCGCTTTGATAGATGTTTGTGATCCGGAAACCTTGGCTCGTCAAATTATAAAATTGCAGCAAGATGAAGATTTGTGCCAGAAGCTCGGTAACGAGGCGCGTCGATTGGCGCCGCAATTCTCATTTGATCGTTTTGCCGAAACGATCACTAAATTATTATCATGAAAAAATTCACTATCAAATCCGAATCCGCAGGCCAGCGTCTCGATACTGTCTTGGCAACTCTGCTCGACTTGTCGCGCAGTCAGGTTCAAAAAATTCTCAAAGCCGGCGAAGTCTCCTTAAACGGAGCGGCGGCAACGGCGCATCGCTTGGTTAAAGAAGGAGACAGCGTTGAATTGACAATGGCCAAAGCAAAACCCAGCGGAGAAAAAAAGCTGACGGCCCTGCCGGAAATTCCCATAATCGCCGAAACGGCCGACTATATCGTTATTAATAAACCGGCCGGATTATTAATGCATGGCACGGAACGCGATGGGCGCGTCTCGGTGGTTGATTGGTTCTTAGACCGTTGTCCCAAAGCCGTTAAAGTCGGCGAAGATCCGAATCGCCCCGGCATTGTTCACCGCTTGGATAAAGATGTCAGCGGCCTCGTCGTTCTCGCTAAAACGCAAACGTCTTTTGATAATTTGAAACAGCAATTCCAAAAGCGGACAATTTCTAAGCGCTATCGCGCTTTGGTTTACGGCGAAGTTATTCCGGAGGAAGGAGAAATCAGATTCCGTCTTGACCGATCAAGCAAGGGTTATAGAATGGCGGCGCGCCCGGAAAATCAAGTCGGCAAAGCCGCCATTACCGAATTCAACGTTGAAAAGCGTTTTTATAACTACACCCTTTTGTCTCTGCTGATTAAAACCGGCCGCACCCACCAAATTCGCGCGCATTGCGCGGCCTATAATCATCCGGTAGTCGGCGATGATCTTTATGGCAACAATAAAGATAAAATTTTAAATAAAAAATTAAAGCTCGGCCGCGTTTTTCTGGTGGCGACGAATTTGGCCTTTGTCGACACCAAGGGAGAGCGACAAGAGTTTTCAATCGAACTGCCTAAAGAATTAGAAGCGATTTTGAAAACCTTAAAAGCAAAAGCATGATTATTTCCTTTGGCGGCAGCATAGGTTCGGGCAAATCGGGCGTCGCGCGCAGCTTGGCTCAAAAGTTGGGCTGGCCTTACTATGATATGGGCGACATCAGGCGCAAGTTAGCGGCCGAAAGGGGAATGACTTTGGAAGAATTAAACATCTTGGGTGAAAGCGATCCGAAAACCGATACCGAGGTTGATGAGTATCAGGAAAAATTGGGCAAGGAGCAGGATAATTTTGTTATTTCCGGACGAACTTCTTGGCATTTTATTCCTCACTCTTTAAAAATATTTTTGAAAGTTGATCCGCTGATAGGCGCCGAAAGGGTTTTTAAAAGTTTGGCCGGCCGCAATGAAGCCGACGGACTGGACAGCGTCGAGACTGTGTTGGCAGCCAATCAACGCCGGGTTGAAAGCGACCGTCTGCGCTATAAGAAATATTTTAATATCGATGTCTATGATGAGTCGCATTATGACCATGTCGTAGACACTAGCCATATCACGCAAAACGAGGCTTTTGAACGCGTTTGTGCTATAATTGAGGCTATAAACAATAAACATCTATGAATATCGCCATTAACGGCTTTGGCCGCATCGGTCGCGCCGCTTTCAAAGCCCTGTTAGATCGCCCGGGCGTCAATATTGTCGCGATCAATGATTTGACCGACACAAATACTTTGGCGCATTTGCTCAAATACGACAGTTGCTACGGTATTTATAATCGTTCGGTTAAGTCGACGGCCAATTCGCTTATCGTTAATAATAAATCCTTTCCCGTTCTTGCGGAAAAAGATCCGGCTCGCTTGCCTTGGAAAAAATTTAAAGTTGATGTTGTCATCGAATCAACCGGCCGTTTTACTGACCCGCTGGCCGCAGGCGCTCATCTTAAAGCCGGCGCGAAAAAAATTATTCTCTCCGCTCCGGCCAAAGGCAAGGGAGCTAAGACTTTGGTGCTCGGTGTTAATGAACAAAAAATAACCCGCCAAGACAATATTATTTCCATGGCTTCCTGTACGACCAACTGCCTTGCGCCGGTGACTGATATTATCCGTCGTAATTTCGGAATTGAAAACGCCTTGATGACTACGATTCATTCTTATACCGCTGATCAGAATTTGGTTGATGGTCCTCATAAAGATTTGCGCCGCGCCCGCGCCGCCGCTTTGAGTATGATTCCGACGACGACCGGCGCCGCCATTGCCGCGACGCAGGCAATTCCGGAACTTAAGGACCGCTTTGACGGTTTGTCAGTCCGCGTTCCAACGCCGGTCGGTTCGCTGTGCGATTCGGTATATGTTTTAAAGAAAAAAACTACGGCCGATAAAGTAAATAAGGTTTTATCCGCCGCTAGCCGGACGAGCCGCTTGCGCGGCATAGTGACGGTCACTAACGATCCGATTGTTTCAATCGACATAGTAGGCAACTCAGCCAGCGCCATTGTCGATTTGTCTCTGACAACTGTTATCGGCGGAAATTTGCTTAAAGTTATTGCTTGGTATGATAACGAATGGGGCTATAGTAACCGTTTAGCCGACTTGTGCGTTTATCTTAAAAAGAAAAAATTAGTTTAAAAACATGACTCTAAAAGAAAAGCAACAATACCTGGTCTTGCTGGGTATTGCCATTCTTATAAGCGGTGTTATCGGCGGTATTGCCGGTTTTACGGCCGCCCAATCAATAATTGATAATAAGCCGCTTATTCAGACAGCTACCAAAATAGAGGCCAGCGACATAGTCAATGTCGTCGAGGGCGCCTCACCGGCAGTAGTCAGTATTATTGTCACCAAAGATTTGCCGAAAATCGATCAAAACGATTTATTCCGCCGCTTCTTCGGAGAGGGTTTTAATAACACGCCTCAGGAAACGGAAAGAAGGGAAATCGGCGGCGGTAGCGGTTTTATAGTTTCGGCAGACGGTTTTGTCGTGACCAACAAACACGTTGTTACTGATGAAGCGGCCGATTATACGGTTTTGCTCAATAACGGCGACAAGCATGCCGCCAAGGTTTTGGCTCGCGACCCCTTGAACGATTTGGCGATTTTAAAAATAGATGTCAATGATTTGCCAACGCTGGCCTTCGGTGACTCCGATTCTCTCAAGCCGGGCCAAAGCGTTATCGCCATCGGCAATGCGCTCGGCGAATTTCGCAATACGGTTTCGACCGGCGTCATTTCCGGTTTGGCTCGTTCGATTACGGCTTCATCAGGTCCTTTTCAAAGCGAACGCTTGGTCGGCTTGATTCAAACCGATGCTTCAATCAATCCGGGAAATTCCGGCGGACCGCTTTTGGATACGGCCGGACAGGTCGTTGGCATTAATGTAGCCGTTGCCCAGGGCGCACAAAACATCGGTTTTGCCATCCCGATTAATCAGGTTAAAGAAACCATTGAAAGTGTGCGTCAGAACGGCAAACTGATTCGAGCTTGGTTGGGGGTTCGTTATGTTCCGATTACGGCAGAAATGGCGCAGGCAAATAATTTGGGCAAGGATTTCGGCGTTTTAGTGCTTAAGGGAGACAATCCCGAAGATATCGCGGTTATGCCGGGTTCTCCGGCCGATAAGGCGGGTCTAGAAGAAAATGATATTATCTTTGAAGCTGACGGAGAGAAAATTACCGAAGAAAATCCTTTGGCGATGATTATTGCCCGCCGCAAACCCGGCGATCTTTTGCGGCTCAAGGTCTTGCATGACGGCCGAGAAAAGGATACAGTGGTCGTACTTGAAGAAGCAAAATAATGGAAAATTTACTGAAAAATATCGAAGCGCTCCGGGAACGCATTCTTGCGACCTGGAGCTTACTTTGACCTTGATCGCAAGCAAACTCGCGCGCTTGAACTAAAGGGACTGATGGCCAGTCCTGATTTTTGGCAAGATCAAGCCAAAGCTGTTTCAGTTGGTCAAGAAGCCAGCGATTTGGAAAATGAGGTTAATCAATGGCAGGCTCTGCTCAAAGAAACCAGACATCTGGAAGAATTGGCGACAATGGCCGATGCTAACGAAGACAATTCCTTGCATGATGAAATAGAAAAAAATTTAGCCGATCTGACCAAGCGTTTCGAAGCTTTGGAATTTTTTGTGATGTTTTCGGGTCACTATGATGCGAATAATGCCATTCTATCAATTCATGCCGGCACCGGCGGAGTAGACGCCCAAGATTGGGCGCAAATGTTAGAGCGCATGTTTATTCGTTTTGCCGAGCGCCACAATTGGAAGGTTGAAATAATCGATCGCGTTGTTGCCAACGAAGCCGGAATCAAGAGCTCTTCCTTATTGATCAGCGGACGATTTGCTTACGGTTATCTTAAAAGCGAGGCCGGTTCGCATCGTTTGGTACGCATGTCGCCTTTTAACGCCGATGGCAAGAGACAAACATCTTTCGCGCTCGTCGAAGTGATTCCTGAATTGCCCGAAGATGACAATATAATCATTAAGGATGATGAATTGGAGATTGATTTTTTCCGTTCAAGCGGACCAGGCGGTCAGAACGTCAATAAAACTTCTAGCGCGGTTCGCATTACGCATAAACCGAGCGGCATTGTTGTCGCTTGCCAATCAGAACGTTCTCAACATCAGAATAGAGAATTGGCTATGAAAATGTTACGGGGTAAATTAGCCGAGTTACAGCAATCCGACCGCGCGGATTTAGCGGCTTCAATTAAGGGCAAACATACGGCCGCCGGTTTTGGCAATCGTATCCGTTCTTATGTATTACAGCCGAATCAATTGGTCAAAGATGAACGCACGGGACATGAATCTTCGGATGTTTATTCGGTGTTGGACGGTGACATTGACGAATTTGTTGAAGCTTATTTGAGAAAGAAGTTATAAATTTATAAAAATATGAAAAACAGAGGAGGGCTGTTTTTATTTTTCTGCCTCGGTTTAATCGCCGGGGTCGCTTTGTTTTCTTGGCACGAGCATACGGCATCGCCGCAAACGATAGACTATTATATCGGTCAGAAAGTAAGTTTTTACGGTGAAATAATTTCCGAGCCGACTGTAAAAGGCAAAACCGTGGAAGTTGATGTCGAAGTTTTACAATTCTCGAATAAAAACCAAGTCGAAGGCAAAGTGCGCTTGCGCACTACGCCTTGGCCGCGCCTTGCTTACGGCGATAAGGTATTGGTTGTTTGTCAGCCGGAGAAACCCGAGAATAGCGAATTCAATTACCAGCGCTATTTGGCTCGTTATGGAATTTATGCTCTTTGTTTCAGGGCCGAAGTAGAAAAATTAGGCGAGGGCGGCGGCAACCCAATCAAATATAAATTATTCGCTTTAAAAAATTATGCCAAACATGTTTTGGAGCGCCATATCGGCGAACCAGAGTCGTCTTTAATCGCTCCGGTACTTTTCGGCGGGGGAGATGAGATTGGCGACGAGATATTAAATAATTTTCGTCGTACCGGTTTGACGCATATCATGGCCGTTTCCGGATTTAATGTTGCGATTCTGGCGGCCGGACTCGGCTATGTTTTTTTCTTATGCGGTTTGCGACGTAAACTGGTTTTTATTTTGAGTGCCGCGGCGACGGCGGCGTACGTAATATTGGTCGGCGCTCCGCCGAGCGCGGTGCGCGCCGGAATTATGAGTATTATAGTTATCTATGCGCTGGCCATCGGTCGGCTCGCGCGTTTACTAAATATCGTTATCATAACGGCCGCCGCTACTTTAATTTTCAATCCGCGCTTGCTGGCCGCGGATATCGGCTGGCAATTGTCTTTTGCCGCTGTGCTCGGGCTTATGTATCTTCATCCGATAATTAAAAAAGGTTTAGACAAGATTTTGCCTAAGCGTTTGAATATGTTAGGGGATATCGTCGCGGCAACTCTAGCCGCCCAACTCTCAACGACGCCGATTTCGCTTTATCATTTCGGACAAGTTTCTTTAATCTCTCCTTTGGCCAATATCTTAGTCGTCTGGACTATTCCATTCTTAACTGCCGCCTCGGCCATCGCTTTGCCCCTAGCGGCTGTAATCCCGGCAATTGGAGATATCTTATTTCTACCGTCCTTTATTATTGCTAAATATATTATATTTATAGTTCAAATTTTAGCTAATATTAGCTGGAGCTCTGTTAATTTTTAGATTATTGACAAAGTGGTCAATTTATGATATTTTATAATATTCGGAAAATTGATAGAAAATTACAATAAAATAATAAAAAAATCTCAAAAAAGGAGAAAAAATGACACATGAAAAGCTGCAATCAGACTGGCAGGCTTATGATAAAAAAGCTGCCGCCGGTAATTACAGTATTGATCAGAATGTAGAAAATGCTCCCAAAGGTTTGCCGATTGAGCTAATCAATGAAGCATTAATATTTTGGTCATTCTTAAGAATTAAGTTAACCGCTCATTCATGGAATCTGGAAATTTTTTGGACTGGATGGCGGAAATTTTTGAGCGATTTTCATAAGAATACTAATCCGTATATTGAGTTGGTGGCTTATATGGAGTTTTTACCAACTTCAGTGTTTAGGAAAATATTATGGAAACATAATATTGATTTTATGGACTTCGGAGCTTTCTTGCGCAGAGTTACCGTTGAGCAGCAATTGGCTATTATTGAAAATTGCGAAGATTTCAAAGCCGGAAGATTGCCTAGGGTATTCGGTTGGTGGGACAAGAAAGTAAAAAAAATTACTTTTGAGTCTTTACAAAACGAAAACCCTAAAGAAAGTCTACGCTACCAAAGCAAAGGAGCTATGTCTTATAATCTTCTTGGTATAGATTTCGGTTTCAATGCTTACCCTTTAGGTATTAACGATGATACTAAAGTTGTTGAGGTAAGTCCTTTCAGGTTTATTTCTGAAAAACAGCATGCCGATGACTTTGTTGTTAATACGGAAGATGGAGCTTATTGGAAAATGTACAAATTTGCCAGAAGCAATTTTGTTTACCGACCAAGCCGGAGAGTTGAGTTAAGCACTCACATCTGCCCTGGTTTCTGGTATACCTTGATAATGCATCTGCTTTTCTTCATTATTTCTCCGCTTATGGCGTTTGCTGCAGCGGGCAGTTTAATGGATAGCGGCTTTCAATGGACTACGGAATTCTTATCTCCGTCCGTAAACGGTTGGCTGCCTTGGCAATGGTCATTGGGCTTTACAATTAAAGCTTTAATTGGATCCTTTACGACTGTTTGGGTTGTTCTAGCTTCATTAAAACTACTGTGGTTCGGCATTAAATTAGTTGCAGGAAAAATTGCTGAAGTATGGGATGAAGATAGCCCCTTTGTGTATATTCCTATACTAATAATATTTTTTGCCTTGGTTCTGTTTGTATCAGCCGCAACCTCAGGATTTCTTTGGACGTTTTCCTTGGTAGCCTTCTTTAGAACAATACTGAACGGTGCAATTTTCATGTTGTTAATTGATGTTAATGCGAAAAAGGATGACAGATTGAAGCGGATAGCCAGAGTGATGGTTTTTATGTCTTTGCTCAGCTTTATACCTGAATTTCCAAATGAAATATTAGGGACTATTCTAAAAGTTATTTTAGTGATAGGAGCTATTATAGTGTTAGCATTAAAATGGCTAATCGTTTCGATTCCGGCAACCTTTGATTGGCTGCTAGCTAATATTCCCATAGCTTTCTGGTGGCTCATTGATTTATGCGTTTCCATTGGTCAATGGATATATGATACGTTGCTGCCGGCCATAGGATCATTCTTTGTTAGTCTTGTCGAATCAATCTTAATATTCTTTGCTACTTTCGGCATTATATCAATAGCAATGATTTTATGTATTTTGATTCCAATCGGAGTTTTCTGGCTAATGTCAAAAATGGAAGAATGGGGAAAATCTGAAAAAGTAATGAACACAATGGCTAAATACGGACGCTGGCTTATGAACTTCTTATTGTTGACATCATCAGGCGTTCTTATATATCTGCTGTTTTTTCAGCCAACTACCAGTGCTGTTCAGTATTATGATGATTCAATCTGGCCGACTGTTATACGGGCAATCTTCGGAGTGACTATATTATTGGCTCTCTTTGGAAGGTTTTATATGTATAAATACGATGGAAAGTTTAGGAAGTTCATGGATTATTTATCAGGTAGGGTTGATGGTTGGGACTCCAATAAATTAGAAGCAGTTAAGTCTTGGTGGGCTCTTAGTAAAAACAAAGAGTTTACTAAAACTCCCGAAGAGACAAGGCAGCAAATGATAAATCGATTATATGAATTGGTTTTTACAAAATATGTTTTTACACTTGTAACGACCAGTGCTCAAAGAGAAATTTTCAGACTGTGTTTAAGTGAAATTTACAGTAAATCCTTTGTAGATGAACTTGAGCAACGTTTTGAGAAAGATTCTCCTAAGCTAAGACAACAGATGACTAAAATCTGGAGGGGAGGAGAGCTTAGATATTTTTTAATGCTGGCTCAAAGAGAATCGTTTGTTGATGCTCTTAAGGTGGTAATGAAAATCATTAAGAAGAAGGAAAAAGAAGCGAAGAAAATAGAGACTCAGCGTTCCGAGCAAAAAGAACGTCTTATTCTATTTGTTAAGATGATCGGAAGAAATATTTGGAATCCGATTTTCGAAGCTCTGCAAATTTCTTTTGAAGTTCTCAAATTTATGTTTTGGTTGATTGGTAAAATTCTTTATGGAATTGCCTGGCCATTCATAAAGCTCTATAACGGTCTTAAAACGCTGTATAAACTCTGGGACTTATTCCAAAAAAGATGCCCCTGGGTTTCGCAGCCAAAAAATTTGTTGTATAAATAAAAATCTCTTTCAACTAAAAAAGGGACTGATAAAAATCAGTCCCTTTATTATTTTATGATTTATGAACCTCTTTCAATCAAATACGCGCCGACAAGCATGATGATAACCGCCACGGCTTTTTGCGCCAGGTTTTTCCAACCGATTTTTTCTTGGCTGATTTTTGGGAAAAAGACAGTTAAGAATATTCCAATGAGCACGCCGATTAAAGGCTGAAAGCCGTTGACTGATTGGACTAAGGCGAGCGGGGCCAAAAGCATAGCGTAACGGAAAGTTAGAATACCGACAACCGTAATTATTTCGTTGAATAAATTAATACCTATTAGGGCTGTGCGGCTGTTTTTCCATAGTGTAATAAAGTTGCGACGATAACTTGAAAAAAATCCAAGAAAAACCGCCCCCAAGATAAGACTGCCGACATATTCCCAAAAAGATGTGGTCCAAAAATCTGTTTCCAAGGCAAAGATTTTAAAGATAATGCCTTCGCCGGCAATACAGGCGGAAGCGATTAACATAAGCCAGAAAACTTTGGCTTTGAATTTTTTTCTATCAAAATCCCAAGTAATCGCCAAGCCGCCGGAGATAATCAAAAGCGAAGCCATAATCTGGGTCAGAGTCATTGTTTCGCGTAAGAAGATGTAGGCCAGGATATATAAAAATATCGGAATGGTTTGAAACAAAGAGCTAACAAGAGAGGCCTCATCAATTTCAAGCGCGTACAAATAGGCAAGCCAGCCGAAGGTAACAAGAACACCAGCGGCCATAATCATGACGGCTTGGAATAATGAAACATTAAAAACATGAGGCTCGATTAAAAGAACAATCGGTAAGACAATAAGTCCTACCAAAGAAGAGAAAATAATCAAAGCCCCGATACCGAGGTCTTTGAAATATTTACTTAAGAGATATTTATCGATGTGATTGCTGACGCTCCAAAGAAAGGGGCCGATCAGGGCAATCCAAAACCAATTCATATTAGAGTAACTTGCGAATCGCCGCCGCGGCCTTAGCTAGGGCAATCGTTGTTTGCTTGCCGCTTTTCAAATTTTTAATCGTAACGACGTTTTTGTCGGCTTCATTGCCGCCACAGAGGATAGCGAGGGGAATGCCGAGTTTATCGGCATAGCCGAGAGCTTTGCCGATTTTTTCAAAGCCGGGATAAACGAGAATATTCAAATTATGTTTGCGCAAAGAGTTGGCGACTTCTAAGCTGTAATCGGCAACGTCTTCTCCGAGAGCTACGATGAGAACTTGTGCCGGATTGCTCGGACCGTTTTTCAAATCGTCTTTGATTGCGCTAAAAAGTCGGGACAAACCGATTGAGGCGCCAACGCCCGGAATCGGATCGCGGCGATATTGTCCGAGTAAGTTGTCATAACGCCCGCCAGAACAAATACTGCCAATTTTAGTGTCACTGGCGAGATATGTTTCAAAAACCATGCCGGTGTAATAATCAAGCCCGCGAGAAATGCGCAAATCAAAAACGTATTCGTTTGATTTTACTCCAGAGGCCTTAAATAACTCAGAGATTTTCTCCAATTCATCAAGGGCTTTTATAAAGCGATCATCTTTAATGTCTAACAAGCGCATCGCTTTTATGACATCTCGAGGTGAACCTTTAAGATTTACGAATTTAATAATATCTTTAATCTCTTCTTGCTTGAGTCCCGAAGCCTTAAGTTCATCAGCAACAGTTTTCTCACCGAATTTTCTTAGCTTATCGATAGCTCGCAAGACTGGCGTAATTTTATTTTCTAATTTGCGGGATGCGAGCCAGCCAGAAAGAATGCCCCGATGGCTAAGACTAAATGTTACGCCTTTTAGACCCAGCGCGAGTAAAGCGGCGCGGGCGGCCAAAATGATATCAACATCAGCCATTGAACTTTTGCTGCCGAGAATATCAATATCGCATTGATAAAACTGACGATAGCGGCCGGCTTGCGCTTTTTCAGCGCGCCAGACTTCTTGAATCTGATAGCGGCGAAAAGGAAAAGCAAGCTCATTAAAATGTTCAGCCGCATATCGGGCAAGGGGAATCGTCAAATCAAAACGCAGAGCAAGATCGGTGTCGCCCTTGCTAAAGCGATAAACTTGTTTCGAAGTTTCGCCGCCTTCTTTGGCGAGCAAGACCGGCGCCAATTCCAAAGCCGGAGTTTCCAACGGCGCATAGCCGTATTGCTCGTACGACATTTTAATAATAGCGACCATGGCGTTAAACGCGAGCTGATCGGCGGGCAATAATTCATTAAAGCCCGAAGGACGTTTAGGAGTAATCATATCTTGTATTGTACTGAAAATAGCTTATTTTAGCAATTGCAAAAGGCCTTGGAGTATGGTACTTTTTAGTCATTATGTCACAATTGGCTAAATCTTTTATTGCCTCTGATCATGAGGCGAATATACGCGAGGCTTGGGAAAAGTCCGGTTTTTTTAATCCGGATAATCTAAAAAGAATCGACCAAGGTTCCTATACGATTGTTTTGCCGCCGCCAAACGTTACCGACCGGCTTCATTTGGGCCATGCTTCGATGATCGCTATTGAAGACCTTTTGATTCGTTATCATCGCATGCAGGGTTATAAAACACTCTGGCTACCCGGCACCGATCACGCGGCTATCGCAACCCAGGCGGTGGTGGAAAAGGCCCTGTATAAAGAAAAGCGACAAACTCGTCATGATATCGGCCGCGAGGCGTTTTTGAAAAAAGTTAACGAATTCGCGCTTGGAACCCAGCAAACGATTCTCGGTCAGATTAAGAATATGGGTGCCTCGCTTGATTGGTCGCGCTTGGCTTTTACGCTTGATGAACCGCGGCAGAAGGCCGTACGCAAGATGTTTGTCGAGATGTATGAGGCCGGCGCACTCTATCGCGGCGAGCGTATTGTCAATTGGTGCCCGCATTGCCAATCAACCTTGTCTGACGATGAAGTTGAGTATAAAACGCAAAAAACGATTTTGTATACTTTTAAATATGATAAAAATTTTCCGATTTCTATTTCAACAACTCGTCCGGAAACAAAACTCGGTGACACGGCGGTAGCGGTGAACCCAAAAGATGAACGGTACGCGAAATTTATCGGACAGATTATCGAAGCTGATTTTTGCGGCCAGAATTTAAAATTAAAAATTATCGGCGATCATGAAGTTGATATGAACTTCGGAACCGGCGCCCTCGGCGTTACGCCGGCACATTCGATGATAGATTGGCGGATGGCGGAAGCTAATGATTTACCGAAGATAAAAGTTATTAATGAACAAGGAAAAATTCATGATGGGTTTGGAGAATATACTGGCTTGACTTCGGTCGAAGCTCGCGAAAAAATCATTGAGAAACTCAAGGCTGACAACTTGATTGAAAATGAAGAAGAAGTTGATCATAATATTTCAATTTGTTATCGCTGTGGTACGGCAATCGAACCTCTGCCTTCCTTACAATGGTTCGTCGCGGTAGATAAGCCATTGGATCGTTTGGGCAATAAGTCTTTGAAAGAAGCCGCTTTGGAAGTCGCGGAGAAAAATCAAATTAATTTTGTCCCTGAACGTTTCGGCAAGCAATATTGCTCCTGGATGAAAAATTTGCGCGATTGGTGCGTGTCGCGGCAGATTTGGTTCGGTCATAGAATTCCGGTTTGGTATAAGGGAGAAGAAATATATGTCGGCGAGAACGCGCCCGAAGGTGAAGGCTGGAAGCAGGATGAAGATACGCTTGATACTTGGTTTTCATCCGGCATGTGGACCTTTTCGACTTTGGGTTGGCCGGAAAAAACCAAAGACTTAAACGCTTTTCATCCGACTGATGTGCTGGAAACCGGCTATGAAATCATTACGCTTTGGGTTTCGCGCATGATTATGATGTCCTTGTTCGCTCTTCAGCAAATTCCTTTTAAAACCGTCTATTTGCACGGCATGGTTTTAGATAAGGACGGTAAAAAGATGAGCAAAAGCAAGGGCAATGGCATTGATCCGGTTGAAGTCGCTAAGGAATTCGGTACGGACGCAGTCCGCTTATCGCTCCTGCTCGGCAATACGCCGGGAACTGATTTGCGCATCAACGAAGACAAAATCGCTTCGTTCCGAAATTTCTCCAATAAGCTCTGGAACATCAGCCGTTATATTTTGGGACAGGAAAACTCCTCCGCCGTTCTTGAAAATTCCGAATTGAACCTGACTGACCGTTGGATTTTGTCTCGCCTTCATAAGACTATTGAATATGTTAATCAACATATTGATGCTCATGATTTTTCCGGAGCGGGCGAAGCTTTGCGCGCCTTTACGCTCGACGATTTGGCCGATTGGTATTTGGAAGCCAGCAAGTTTGAAAACTCGACGCAAAAGACAAATGTTTTATATTATGTTCTTGAAAGAATATTAAAACTTTGGCATCCCTTCATGCCCTTTGTTACCGAAGCGATTTGGCAATCCTACCACGAGGATTTGTTATTGGTTGCGCAATGGCCGAGCGTCGATGGCACTTATATAAATGAAAGTGCAGAATCAGAATTTTCCTTCCTACGCGAAGTCATTACGGCCATCCGCAACGCGCGCAGTGAAAATAAGATTCCGCCGGCGCAAAAGATTAAAGCCGCCTTCGGCCCCCATCCGCAGGCCGCCATTCTTGAAGAACATCAAATTTTGCTTAAGTCCCTGCGTACCGGCCTAGGCGATCTAAGTTTTAACGTTACTGACAAAATTCCTTCGGCCATCTTTGTTTCCGTAAAGGGACTGGAACTGCAACTTGAGACCGAAGTTGATCTCGATATTGAACGCGCTCGCTTGGAAAGTGAACTTAAAAAAATTTCCGCTCTTGCCGAAGCTTTGGCGAGTCGATTGGACAACAAAGAGTTTGTTGACAAAGCACCGAAAGAAATTATTGCGAATGAAAAAAATAAACTTGCGGAATATAATTCATCGCTCGAAAAAATAAAACAGCGTTTGTCTGAACTCTCTTAAAAAATCTCTTTGGGCTGTGGAAAACTGTTGATAACTTTTCAAACGGCGCGCAACAGCGCCGTTTTTATTTTTAAGATATTTTTTAGTGAGAAAATTTTTTTTTGCTCTTATTTTTATTTTTTACAAAAAATAAGCCATTTTTCTCAAAAATAGATTAAAATTATTTTTGGAAGATTATTTTGCAATTATATTTAAAAAAAATCGAACATAGAATAAAAATTTGTCTTTTTTATTATTTTGTTGTCTGATTCGTGTTATAATTAATAGTGAGAAATGATTGATCAATCAAACGAGGTTACTCGTAAGATCATTTCTAACGAAAGGGGGTGACACTATGCCTAAGAAGAAAAAAGCCGCAAAGCGCCCGGCCGCCAAGAAAAAGGCTGTCAAGCGCCCCGCGAAGCGTAAAGCCGCTCCGAAGAAGAAAGCCGCTAAGCGCAAGGCTGCGCCCAAGAAGCGCAAAGCCGCTAAGCGCAAGAAATAGTTTTTAATTTGGAACAAAGACCCTCCGTTTATCGGAGGGTTTTTGTATTGGGGCAAAATGGACTTTTTGGGGTTGCTTAGATATACTGAAATTACTATGAAAATACAAGAAATTCTTGACCGCGGCGTCGAACGCGTTTATCCGAGCCGCGAGGCTTTGGAAAAAGCGCTTAAATCCGGCAAAAAATTGAAATTCTACGCCGGCTTTGACCCAAGCGCCAAATCTTTGCATATCGGCAACGCCATTCAGCTGGCTAAATTAAGTCAGCTTCAAGAAGCGGGACATGAAGTAATTTTTCTAATCGGTGATTTCACCGGCATGATTGGCGATCCAAGCGGCAAGGCGGCCGCCCGCCAACAGCTTGATCGCGCTGCGGTCAAAGCCAACGCCAAGCTTTGGAAGAAACAAGCTTCGGCCTGGATTTCTTTTTCCGGCCGCAATGCCGCCGAAGTCAAATACAACAGCAAGTGGTATGACAAAATGTCGGTTGAAGATTTTATCCGGCTTGGTTCTAATTTCACGGTGCAACAGATGATTATCCGAGATATGTTTCAGGAGCGCCTTAAAGAGGAAAAACCGATATATCTACATGAATTTTTATACCCCTTGATCCAAGGTTATGATTCCGTGGCTATGGAAATCGACGGAGAAGTCGGCGGCAATGACCAAACCTTTAATATGTTGGCCGGGCGCGATTTGGTAAAAGCGCTGACCGGAAAAGAGAAATTCGTTATAACCAGCAAGCTCTTGGTTGATAGCGAAGGCAAGAAGATGGGTAAAACCACAGGCAATATCGTCAATCTCGATGAAACTCCGGAAAACATGTACGGACAGATTATGGCTTGGCCCGATTCAATCTTGTCGATTGCCTTCGAGCTCTGCACCAAACTGTCTTATCAGGAAGTCAAGAAGGTGCAAGAACGTTTGCGCGATACAACGCTTAATCCGCGGGATTTCAAGATGAAATTGGCGCATGAAATCACCAAAATTTATCACGGCGATAAAAAAGCCGACGCCGCCGAAGCGCATTTCGTCAAAACGATTCAGAAAAAAGAAACCCCCGATGAAATGGAAACAGTCAAAATAAAAGCTTCCAATATTATTGAAGTATTGGTTGAAGCCAAGCTGGCGTCTTCAAAAAGCGAAGCCCGCCGACTATTGGAACAGAAAGGAATCAAAGTTAACGGAGAAATAATTACTGATGCCAATTATGAGATATCGACCTCATCGGTAGTCCAGAAAGGCAAACGTGAATATCGCCGTATTGTGAAATAAGATGTACGCTTTAGAAAAAATTAAACATGACTTATCGGCCGCCATCGGCCGATCTATCAAGACGGAAGTTAAACTTTCCGATTTTGTGGCGCCGCCGCAAGCCGAGCTGGGAGATATAAGTCTGCCTTGTTTTGTTTTTGCAAAAGCTCTGGCAAAAAGCCCGGTAGAGATAGCCGCAGAGATTTCCGAAAAACTTTCCGGAATGAAATGGGTAGATAAGTCCACTGCCAGCGGACCCTACGTTAATATTTCATTGAGCGCCGCGGCCTTGGTTGCAATTTTAAAAGATATTGTTAAACACGGCGCTAAATACGGCGAAAACAAAAGCGGCGCTAAAAAACGCGTCATGATCGAATACTCTAATGCCAATACGCATAAGGAATATCATGTCGGCCATCTGCGCAATATCGCCTACGGCGATTCCGTCAGCCGTATTCTTGCAGCCAATGGCTGGAAGGTGATTCCGGTTTCCTATATCAATGATTTTGGCATTCATGTCGCCAAAACCATTTGGTGGCTGTATCACGAGCATAATATTGAAGCTAGGAAAATTTTGAAAGAAGGTACGGAAAACAAAGGTTATTTTCTCGGGCGGCAATATGCCGAAGCAACGCAACGGATTGAGGAGCATGAAGGCGCTAAACTCGAAGTTGGACAAGTCATGCAGCAAATAGAGAGTCGGCGCGGCGATATGTATAAGCTATGGAAGAAAACGCGGCAATGGAGCATTGACCAATTTGCCACGATTTACAAAGAACTCGGCGTACGCTTTTCGACTACTTTTTACGAAAATGAGTTTATCGAGGCCGGTTTGAAGATGGTTAAGGAATTGGAGACCAAGGGAGTTTTAAAACGCAGCGAGGGCGCCGTAATCGCCGATTTAGAGGCCTACAAGCTCGGCGTCTTGGTAGTATTGCGTTCTGACGGCACAGCGCTTTATCCGGTTGCCGACTTGCCTTTGGCTATCAAAAAAATAAAAGGTTATAAGCTCGATCATTCCTTGTATGTCGTCGATGTTCGTCAATCGCTTTATTTCAACCAGCTCTTTAAAATTTTGGAATTGCTGGGTTATAAAACCAAGTTGGAGCATCTGACTTATGATTTTGTAAAATTGCCTTCGGGTATGATGTCGTCTCGTACCGGAAATATTATTCCGTACGAAGATTTGAAAAATATGGCTTTGGAAAAAGCCAAGGCGGAAATCATTCAGCGGCATAATAATTGGCCGACTAAAAAAATCAATCAAGTGGCCTCGGCCGTCGCTTTTGGCGCGCTTAAATTTGAAATGATTAAAGTCGGTTCGGATAAATCGATTACCTTTGATATGGACAGCGCCCTGCGCTTTGACGGCTTTACAGCTGCTTATCTGCAATATGCTTATGCTCGCATTCAAAGCATTAAACGAAAAGCTCCGCTAACGCTTAAGCGTTCGACGATTGATTATGCTCAGCTTAATGAAACTCGTGAAAAAGTTTTGATTATAAAGTTGGCTAATTTTTCGGCTTCGGTTAGTGCGGCCGGAGAAAAACGTGATCCGGCCGAAATTGCTAAATATCTTTTTGATTTAGCGCAAACGGCTAATGATTATTATCACGCTGTTCCGGTTTTGAAAGCCGATCGCTCGACCGGCGCCGCGCGTTTGGCTTTATTGGACTCAATTGCTTTGGTTATTGAACAAGGCCTGAAGCTTTTGGGAGTAGAGGTTGTTGAGGAAATGTAGAGGGGGATAAGTTGAAAAAAATACTAAGATTAAAGACCTTGAATGGGGTCTTTTTTCTTGCTATATTTGTCATACCTCTCCGTATTAAATTTTAATATTGAGAGTATGAAAAAATATCTTACAGGAGATGAAATGTTTCCTATGCTAGCACAATTTGCCAATCAAATTCATCAACAAATTGAGGATTTGAAAGATATTATGAATACCCGTTTCGATACAATCGAAAAACGGCTCGATAATCACGAAGAGCGTCTTAATCGAATTGAATTAACTATGGTTAGGAAAGATGACTTTAATCACTTATTCAGAGCTTTGACTAGAGTTTTGTCAGAAAAAGAATTACTTACGCAAGCAGAATACCGCTATTTTCTGAGTCAAACACAGGATTAGCGAACAACCGCCCCGAATTTTTCAATCGTGACTTCCTCTAATTTTTTGTGTTTAGCATCAACCTCTTCGCTGGTCAGCGTTCTGTCTAAGGAGCGATAGACAGTTCGGAAAGTATAAGAAATTTTATCTTTACCGAATTTTTCTTCGTTTTCATAGGTGTCCAATAATTTTACCTCCTCGGTCATTTCCGTTCCGGCAATTTCGCGAATCAACTCATAATAGGCGTTAAGGTCGAAATTTTTATCAACTATAAAGGAAATATCGCGCGTAATCGGAGGATACTTGCTGACCGGCTCGAAGATATGGTCAAGGTCGGCCAATTGTTTGGTAACGCGTTCATCGTCGGAGTAGAGAAGACGGATATCCGGAATGCGCTGTTTGATCATCGCTAAACGGTCGGAGCCGAAACCAAAGGCCCAAGCATTATATTTGTCGGGATCAATGCCGAGGTTGCGAATAACATTCGGATGAGCGATGCCCGCGCCGAGTATTTCAATCAGTTGTCCGTCCCATTCGATATTCATTTCAACGCTCGGATCGGTATAAGGGAAATGGTCGACAATGAATTTATATTTTACGTCCTTACCGTAGAGAGCTTCGCAAACTTCGATTAAAATCGCTTCCAAATCTTTTTGATCAAGAGTTTTAATGTCTTTTCTAATAACGAAAAAGCCGTCGATTTGGTGCAGAATATTATAGTGCTGCCAATCGATTTCATCGCGGCGATAACATTTGCCATAACTTAATACGCCGACAGAGCCGTGCTTTTCTAAACGTTCTCGAACCTCCGGAATATCCAAATAATATTTCCACATGAGGGAAGTATGCGGACGAAGGATATGGTTCTCATCGATGAAATAAGAATCAGAGGCAGTGCGGGCCGGATGATCTTTCGGGAAGTTGAAGAGATCGAAAACGATTTCCGGCGTAATAACTTCCGGCGTTTCAATCAAATCAAGATTTTTCAAACTCGGTAAATTAATAACCCTTTCGGTAATCGCTTTGACCGGAGAACCCTCTTTTTTGCTTAAATCGGGAATAGCGATATAGCGCTGTAAGCGTTTGCTCTCCGGATCGCTTTTCGCGTTTAACTCAGCGTACAAGCGTTCCTGTTCGCTCATGTCGGTTTTGTAATGATGCCGCTGTAAGTGCGGCGCTTCGTACATATTCATAAATTTCAATAAAAATTGATGTAAAAATAAAAGACCCTGGCGCGGGTCTAGTGGTATTAGCTTAAAAACGCCTTACCATAGACCCTTCTGTGTAAAGGGAAAAGTGAATGAGAATTTAAAGCCGAAATTCTGACTTTTCATATGGTTTTAGTCTAGCCCAACTTGTAATTTTAGGCAAGTTTGCTAGGAATAAGATATAATCAGCCTATGACCCTCGATCAAGTTAAAAAATTAAATATTCCTCAAAGTCCCGGCTGTTATCAGTATTTTAATAAAGAAGGGAAGTTGATTTATATAGGAAAGGCTGTGAATCTGCGCAGCCGCGTTTTTTCGTATTGGCGCACCTCGGCCAATCATACGCCGATGAAAGCGAAGATGGTAAAGGAGATTTCTAAGATAAAATGGGTTGAAGTTGATTCGGAAATTGAAGCCTTGCTGCTCGAAGCCAATTTAGTGAAGAAACATCAGCCCTATTACAATATTATGCTGCGCGACGATAAGCGCTTTAACTATATTCATATTTCTTTAGAAGATGAGATTCCGGGAGTATTTTTGACGCGTACGATTGGCAAGGCGGGAAAATATTACGGACCCTTTGTCAGCGGATTGGCGGTTAAAGAAACCTTGAAAGCCCTGCGCAAGATATGGCCCTATTGCACGATGCGTAAAATTCAAAAAAAATCTTGCTTCTATTATCAAATCGGACGCTGTCTCGGGCCCTGCGGTCAAAAAGTTTCTATTAAAGATTATAAGGACCAGGTAATTAAGCCTTTGATTTTATTCTTTGAAGGTAAGAAAAAAAGAGTCATCAAGAGTTTGCCTGAAGAAAAAAGAGAGTACATGCAACAAGTTTTGGAAAACACCCATGTTATCGGCGTCGCTGAAAAATACGCCAACGACGTTGTCGAACTCGCTAAGATACTTAATCTGAAAAAAGTTCCGCAACGGATCGAGGGCTATGATATTTCCAATACCTTTGGGAAAGAAGCGGTCGGTTCGATGGTGGTGTTTAATGGCGGAGAAGCCGATAAAAACGAATATCGCAAATTCAAGATTGTCGGCAAGTTTTCAAGCGATCGTAAAAAAGGCGATGTTCAAATGATTTCCGAAATTTTAGAACGGCGTTTGAATAACGATTGGCCCTTGCCCGATTTGATGATTATCGACGGCGGCAAGCAGCAGCTTAATGTTGCCGCGCGGATTTTAAAAAAGTACAAGCAGGATATCGCTTTTATAGGAATCACTAAGGGCGAAGGCCTGCGCAGCGCCCATGCCCCGGATAAGATATTTTTTCCGGGGGAATCAAAGGCTTTAGAGCTTCCTTTGGCGTCGCCGGCTCTGCATTTGATCAAGCGCGTGCGCGATGAAGCGCACCGTTTCGCGATTAGCTATCATCGTAAAATCAGAGGAAAAAGATTCTTGGCAGGCTGAAATTTATATGGTACAATAGCGCGTACTTACATTAATTAAAAACTATATGGCTCAGCAATTTACAAAGGACAGCTTTGCTTCCGAGGTTATCGAAGCCTCAAAAGCCAAGCCGGTGCTGGTTGATTTTTTTGCGACTTGGTGCGGACCCTGTCAGGCGCAGGCACCGATTGTCGATGAAATCGCGGCCGACTTCGAAGGCAAGGCGATTGTCGGTAAGCTCGATACCGATCAGGCAATTGACGTTGCCCGGCAGTACGGCGTTATGAGCATCCCGACCTTGATTGTCTTTAAGAACGGACAGCCGACCGAACGTTTTACGGGAGTTCAGGAAAAAAACGTTTTGGCCGAAGCCCTGAACAAGAATCTATAATTTAATATGAAAATAAAGGAGGGGACAGCGGCAGCAATATTTATTATTGTTGCCGCTTGGTTATCGTTCTGGTTTTTATATGAAGGCGAACAAAGGCTGGAAGTCAGTTTTTTGGATATCGGGCAGGGCGACGCCGCTTTGATAGAAACGCCTAACAATAAAACCATTCTGGTCGACGGCGGTCCGCCGGATAAAGCCGTCTTGCGCGAACTTGGACGTTCTTTGCCTTTTTGGCAGCGGCGAATCGACCTAGTGATTCTCAGTCATCCGCACGATGATCATTTCGGCGGCTTGACCGCGGTAGCCGAACGTTACTCGATCGGCGCCGTAATATTGAGTGATTTTCCTTATAACACTCCGCCATATCAAGAGTTCATAGTAACTTTGAAAAATAAAAAAATTCCAATCGTCTATGCCAAGCAAGAAGATATAACTGTCGACGGGGTAATTTTTAATTTTATATTCCCTTTCGATAGTTTAGCGGAGTCTAAGATTGAGAATCCCAATAACGCCTCTTTGGTATTTCGCTTGTCATACGGTGAAGTCGATATACTATTTACGGGCGATGCTGAGACAGAGCTGGAGACTGAGTTATTGAAGATCTCCAAGGCGGAATTATCTGCGGAAATTTTGAAATTAGGCCATCACGGCTCAGATACTAGCTCGACGGAAGCTTTTTTGGATACTGTCAATCCCGAACTGGCAATTGCTTCGGCTGGCAATGATAATAGTTATGGTCATCCATCGCCGCGCATTTTAAGGCGGCTCGAACGTCGCGGAATAAAAAGTTATCGTACGGATCAAGATGGGACAATTAGGCTTAAAATTGACGGACGCAGCGTCTTTAAGAACAAGGCTTGCATTATCGGCTGTTCATAGCTATAATCGGGGTATTGATTATTATTTTTATTAAGTATGCAGGAAAAGACTTTGGTTATCATTAAACCGGATGGAGTGCAACGTTCCTTGATTGGAGAAATCATTAAGCGTTTCGAATTAGTTGGTCTTAAGCTGGTCGGTTTGAAAATGCTTATTCCGACTGAACAAATGGCAACTGATCATTATTATAATGTTGGCGGCGAGGAATGGCTTGAAGCGGTTGGCGCTAAAGCGCGGGCTGCTTATGAAAAGAAAGGCCAAGAGTCACCCTATAAAACCAATCGTGATAACGGTGTTGCGGTTATGGAAGCTAATGCCAAATATTTAAGCGCCGGCCCGGTCATTGCAATGATTTGGCAAGGCGGGCACGCTGTTGAATTGGTACGTAAGATTGCCGGTTTTACAGAGCCCTTGACCGCCGCTCCGGGAACAATCCGCGGAGATTTTACGCTTGACTCTTTTGCCGCCGCTGACACCGATCGTCGCAGTATCAGAAATTTGATTCATGCTTCAGGTAAGGTTGAAGAAGCCGAGAAAGAAATTGATATGTGGTTTAAACCCGAAGAAGTTCTGTCCTATCGTTTGATTCAGGATGAAATTCTCTACGACGTTAATTTGGACGGCTTCAAAGAATAGGTTGACCCTCTTAACTGTTTTTTGTTATAATAAAATCGTGCTGTTTTGATCGAACATGCACAACGGGAAAACAAAAACCGCCCCTTTTCGGGGCGGTTTTTATATGTTATTATAGAAATAGATAAGCTCTTTCTCTTTGCCCCGGCTTCATTAATCCTGATTTAAGTTTTGGATCAAACTTTACATTATTGGCATCTTTTTTTCTCGTTGCCCGTGGGCGCCGGGATGAAGGCTATGGAGTTTTACATAAAGCTCCTACTGTGATCAGCCAATACTTGGTCGGGCTCTTGATGGGGCTAGGTTAGAGAGAAAGCATGTCCCAGCGAAAGCCGGGATTTTTATTGCGGGACGTAGTATAACGGTAGTACGTGCCCATGGGGTGGGTATAGCGAGGGTTCAATTCCCTCCGTCCCGACAATTTATGAATATATTGAAAGGCATTTTTACTCGTCAATTTTTCATCACCCTGCTCTTGTTGGGTCTTTTGGCTTTATTCGCCTTGCCACTAACAAAAAATTGGCGTCAAAAACGAGCCATTGATAAAGAGATAGCTGAACTTGAGCAACAGGTTAGTAGTTTTGAAAATAAGAATTCAAGTTTGCGACAAGTGCTTGATTACATGCAATCGGAACAGTTTGTTGAAGAAGAGGCGCGCAGCAAATTGAATTATAAAAAACCCGGCGAGCAGGTGGTAGTTATCGAAGGTTTGCCATCTGAATCCGGGGCGACGGCTTCGGCTTCTGCCTTGTTTGATTTTCCCGCCCCGCCGCCGGACAAAAATGCCGAACTGCGCTTGAGCGGAAACCTTAAACGCTGGTTGGAATACTTTTTCAATTGAGCCGACCATGGGACTTGAACCCATAACCTATGGTTTACGATACCATTGCTCTACCAGTTGAGCTAGGTCGGCCTTAACCTTATTGATACTATCAGCTTGGCGGCAATAGTCAAGAATCTTTGAGCGGGATACCGGAATCGAACCGGCGCACTTAGCTTGGGAAGCTAATGTACTGCCACTATACGAATCCCGCAATTTTTCTTTTATCTTAGTGCTAATTTAGCGATTCGACGGCAATGTGGTATAATTATATTGTCTTTAGATTATTGTCGTCAACTCCGGTTGATTTTTTATTTTGATTATGAAACGTTTTTTTATCGCCAGTCTAATCATTTGTTTTTCTATCTCGAATGCGCCTTTTGTTTTGGCGCAAGAAAGCTCTCCGGCTTATGAGTTTGAAGCCAGCGTCGGTCAAAATGGTTTAAACCGAGACCTATCTTTGAATGCTTTTGATAACTTGATAAATATAGGTTTACCGGCCGGCCAGTTGACTGCCCCAGCCGTAATCAGATTGTCCCAGATTCATGAACCGGCTAAGGCGCCCAATGGATTCAGCGACAGTTCAGTATTATATCAAATAGATATTCCGGCGGCGGCCTTTGCTCAGGGGCGTTTTTTTATCAGTTTAAAGAGTTCCGGTTCTGACAAATACAAACAACTCTACTTTTTTGACAAAAATTCAGCCGAGGGTTGGCGGCCCTTGCCAACCAATGAAAATTTCGGCAAAGGAGTCATTAGTACATATCTGACAATGCCCTTTGCGCGTTTGGCTGTTTTTGAAAGCACTTCGGCCATAGTGAAGGGCAAGGCCAGTTGGTACAAATATAAGAACGGCTTATTCGCCGCTTCGCCTGACTTTCCTAAAGGCAGTCGATTGCGCGTCATCAACCTTGATAACCGCAAATCAGTTGATGTTGTTGTGAATGATTTCGGACCGAACCGTAGTTTGCACCCTGATCGAGTTATTGATTTAGATGCCGTTGCCTTTGCTCGCTTGGCTCCCCTGGGACAAGGCATGATCAATAATATCGCGGTCGAGAAATTGCCCGATCATATCGGTTCTTTATCCGCTCCTTCAACTTCGCCGGCCGATCCGACTGCTTTAGCAGTATCGGCCAAGGCCGCCATTGTTTTTAACAGCGCCGATAAGACTGTTTTGTGGAGCAAGGCGGAAGATTCAGTTTTGCCCCTGGCCAGTTTGACCAAATTAGCCGCGGTTAAAATTTTTCTTGAAACCAAGCCGGATTTGAATAAGGTCGTAGCTTATTCAGTCAAAGATGAACAGCTCAATAATCTTTATGTACCGGCTAGCCAGTCGGCTCGTTTGCGCCTCAAAGACGGCGATACCTTGTCTTTGAAAGATTTTGTTTATTCTTCATTAATCGGCTCGACCAACAATACGGTTGAAACTTTGGTTAGATTTTCCGGACTGACGCGCGAGGCCTTTATCGCAAAAATGAATTCACGCGTCAAACAATGGGGAGCGACGAAAACTCGTTTTGTTGAGCCGACCGGGTTGTCGCCTAAAAATGTTACGACGGCTCGCGATTATGTTATAATAGCAAGAGAAGCTTTTCTTGATCCGATTATTGCATCGGCCAGCGTCCGTCCGTCTTACAGTTTAACAACCCGCAACACAAAGACTCCGCATAATTTTAAAAATACCAATTTGATTGCGCGTCAAAGCGATTCTGAATTGCTCGGTTCCAAAACCGGTTATCTTGACGAAGCGGGGCATTGCTTGGTCACTAAATGGCCGACTTCAAAAAATAAGAACATTATCGTCGCTTTGTTCGGCGAGCCGACTAAGCAAGCCAGCGTTGACGACACTAGACTGCTGATGAGTTTCGCCGCCCAACATATCAAATAAGATGATTACACTAGAAAATGTTTCCAAAACTTACCCGCCAAACATTAAAGCGCTTGATCGCGTGTCTTTATCTATTAAAGCGGGAGAATTCGTTTCTCTGGTTGGACAATCGGGTACCGGAAAAACAACTTTTGTCCGCTGTTTGATAGGCGAAGAAAAACCCAAAGAAGGGAAAATAAAAATAGGAGATTGGGACATTACCAAAATAGGCAAAAGAGAAATTCCTTATTTGCGTCGTCAGGTCGCTGTTATTTTTCAGGACTTCAAACTTCTGCCTAAAAAAACCTTGTATGAAAACGTGGCCTTTGCTCTTGAAGTAGCCGGCAAAAGCAATGCCAAGATAAAATCGATTGTTCCGCAGGTAATGAAGATTGTCGGTCTCGGCGCTAAGATGCATCGCTACCCGAACGAAGTTTCCGGCGGCGAACAACAGCGCGCCGCCATTGCCCGCGCCTTGGTTTATCAACCCAAGGTTTTGTTGGCTGATGAACCGACCGGCAATTTGGATTCCATTAATGCTCAGGAAATTATTGATTTGCTCAAAAAAATTAACGAATTCGGTACAACCGTTATTCTTGTGACGCATAATCGAGATATCGTTAACCGCTTGAAACGGCGCGTTATCACCTTGCATGACGGACGGGTAATTTCCGATCAAGCTGTTGGGAAATATGTTCTCTAATATGATTATTTCAATACTTCGCGCCGCTAAGTTCAGTCTGCAAGATATTGCCCGCAATGTCTGGCTTTCTATTGTGACAGTTTTGATTCTGGTTTTGGCTTTTTTCTCGGTTAATCTTTTGTTGTCGGTACAGGTTATAAGCCAAGCCGCCATTGATACGGTGCGGGACAAAATTGACGTCAGTTTATATCTTAAAACCGATGCGCCGGAAAGCGAAATCCTCGCTTTGCGGGCGGCCATTTCCGGAATTGAAAATGTCCGTGAAGTTATTTATGTTTCAAAGCAAGAAGCCCTCGAAGATTTTCAAACCCGTCATAAGAACAACCCGGATATTCTTGAGGCCTTACGGGAATTGGATTCCAATCCTTTGTCGCCAAGCTTGATTATTCGGCCCAATGATGTTAATCGTTACGACGGATTAATCGCCGAACTTAACCGCATATCTAATCCGATTATCGAAAGCCGTAATTTCGATGATCATAAATTAATGCTGGAGAAAATTAACATGATAACCGAGCGGGTTAACCAGGCCGGTTTCGCGGTTAGTCTTTTATTCATCTTTATCACATTGCTCGTACTTTATAATACTTTGCGCGTGGCGATTTATACTCATCGCAGTGAAATTGCGATTATGCGCTTGGTCGGCGCCTCTGACTGGTTTATTCGTGCGCCCTTTATTATCTCCAGCTTGTTATATACTTTAATCGGGGTTGTAATATCAGGCACGGTTTTTTATCTCTTCCTTAATCTTTTACAGCCCTATCTTGAAGCTTTTTTCCTTAATTACGATTTCAATATCATTCATTATTTCCAAAGCAATTTCGCCCAGTTCTTCATACTGGAATTCGCCGCCGCCGCGGCCATTAATATAATCGCCAGCTTGGTAGCAGTGCGCAAATACTCTAATATATAATATGCTGTCGCTAGCTCAAGAAAAACTGATTCGCTCGCTCGCTACGAAAAAAGGCCGGACCGAGTCCGGTTTTTGTCTAGTCGAAGGCAAAAAGAATGTCGCTGAAGCCAAAGGTTTTGTTGAATTTTCTTTTACCGATAAAGATAGTCGAAACTTTAATAAGTTGGTTGAAACAGTAACGCCGCAACCGATTGCCGCTGTCGCTAAAATACCACAGTGGGAATTGAACAATTTAGTTGAACGTCCTTGTGTCGTTGTGCTTGACGGCGTACAAGATCCCGGTAATGTCGGAACCATCTTGCGCTTATGTCTTGGTTTTAAGGCTTCCTTATTGTTAGTTGAATCGGCTGACCCCTCTTCGCCCAAAGTTATTCGTTCTTCGGCCGGAGCATTTTTCAAAGTGCCTTGGTGCGAGGTGATGCGCTCGGAAGCTGAAGCCGCTATAGCGTCTTTAGGGCGGCCGATTTATCGCTTAGAAAATAAAGCTGGAGCCGATAAAAGTTTGAAAAAATTCAGCGCTGAAAAAGCGGCGATTTTAATCGCGGGTTCCGAGGGACAGGGGATTAAGCTTTCGATTTCCGGAACCTCTTTGCAAATTACTCATGACGATACTTTGGAATCCTTGAACGTCGCCGCGGCCCTCGCTATTAGCCTCTACGCTTTTTACTCAAAATAAAAAAGCTTAACCCGTACAAAGTTAAGCTTAAAAATAATAGGCTTTTTCCTCGCCCCTGAGCAATGGGTAATAATTTCCATACTCAGGTTTTTTGTTTTTTATGAAATTATGAATCGCTTCAAGAGGGGAATAGGCCAGTTCTTCGGCAATCGGCTTTTCCTCCCCATTCAGTTCATAAATATCATATGTTTTGAGGTCAAATAAGCCAAGTTGCATTTTTATTTGTGACTTCTGTCCACTCAATGAACGATTCCTCCGACTTTAATTATCAGTACTATAACAAAAAATTAAACTTTTGGCAAGGCTATTTATTGACAGTATTTGGATATTTTATTTTAATAAATTTATTTAATATTAGCTAAAAAAGAGTTATTATGGCTTAAACAACTTGACAAGATTTAATATATATGCTATTATATAGGTATTGAAAATCAAATAACTTCAAGGAGAAGAAAATGAGAGCTATCATAGCTATAGTAGTAATCGTAATTGTTACATTGATCAGTAATTCGGCGTACGGTCAGACAGTTGCTGGTGATGTTAATCCTAGTAAAGTTCCGGTCGTTTATGCCGCTGATACAGAAAAAGGCCAAGAAGTAACAGTATCGAGGAGCGGAGATTATTACCACTTTTCCGATAACGTAAAAAAGATTCAGATTTTCTTTAACGGAAAATCAGCCCACATGATCAATGTCACAGACGGTAAGGTGTCATTGAACTGGGATAAGGCCTTCAGCTTTCAGTGCTTTGATGAAAGAGGCAATAAAATTTTTATAGCCGACAAAAAATTTCACCCCATAAAATAAAACCAATTTTTTCCTTCTAATCCCCCGGGACAGAGCTCAACCAATGAGAGCCTGTCCCAATTTTTTTATTTAAACAAAAACCTCTCCCGCAAAGGAGAGGTTTTTTAAATGCCTTGGTAATTACCAGCGGCGATTATTGTCGCGCGCGGGACGTTCGGCCATCGGACGGGCTTCACTGACGTTAATGGTACGACCGTCAAGGTCAGAACCGTTCAACATTGAGATAGCTTTTTGAGCTTCCTCTTCAGTGGCCATTTCCACAAAGCCGAAACCCTTTGAACGGCCCGTAGCCCGATCCATAATAATGGACGCAGACTCAACGGTACCGGCAGCCGCAAAGTGATCGCGGAGGCGATCTTCGGTGCAGGCAAAAGGAATTCCGCCGACAAACAATTTCTTAGCCATAGCAAGAATTGTTCTTAAGAATAAAGTTGTAAGGCGACCTTCGTCAAGTTTATCTCAAGAAACCGCTAGGCTTTTGGGAACGCGGCAAGCCGCTTTAACGTGAACGAGACACTTACAAACAATCACAGCGTACTATTTTATGAATAATTTGTCAACTTGATCCCAATTGACGATTTCCCAAAAGGCGGCAATATAGTCGGCCCTTTTATTTTGGTAATTGAGATAATAAGCATGCTCCCAAAGATCTAGGCCTAAAAGCGGGCTCAAACCGCTTGAGAGAGGAGAATCTTGATTGGGCGTTGAAACTATATGCAGCGCGCCGCTCATGTTCTTAACTAGCCAAGTCCAGCCAGAACCGAAATTATTAAGAGCGGCTTGGGAAAATTGATCTTTAAAATTTTCAAATGACTCGAAGTTACGTTCAATCGCCTCCGCCAAGGCACCCGACGGAACCGCGCCATTATTGATTTTTAGAAGCGGCCAAAAAAATGAATGATTATGATGTCCGCCACCATGATTGCGGACCGCCGTTCTGATATCTTCCGGAACAGCTTCGAGATTTTTAAGCAAATCTTCGAGCGGAGTGTTGAAAAGTTCAGGATATTTTTCTAATGCGGCATTTAATTTATCGACATAAGTTTGATGATGCTTGGTGTGATGCAGTTCCATGGTTCGAGCGTCGATCTTAGGTTCGAGCGCATTATAGGCATAGCCGAGTTCGGGTAAGACATGTTTTGTCATAATTTTTCCCTTAATAATCTTGTGTAGATTATAGCAAAGAACGGCTTAAACAAAAAGACCTCTTAAGAGGTCTTTTTGCTGGTCTTCATTAGAAGACAATCTGTCCGCGAATTTCTCCGCTTGGATTATTTTGCGTATGGACATTGACATATGTTTCACCGCGTAGAATTTCATCTTCTAGCGATTGGTCATAAGTCAAAGTGCCTCGCGCATGGTTGCCGTTCGCAAGCGTGAAGAGAACATCGGCGTTAGCACCGGCTCTGGCCGGACCATGGATATGAGCGGCGGTTTGCGCGCTAGACAAATCGGCTAACCAAAGCTCATAGCTTAGAGTGTTGTCGCGGGTGTTGATAATGAACTGGCCCTTGCCGGCGGCTTTGGTTTCAACGGCGGGAACTTCATTCGAGCCCATTAAAGTCGTCTTAAGGCTGATCTGTTTGAAGATTAAGGAATTAAGTTCGGCTGAGAAAATCGCCGTGCCCGGATTGGGGTTCATGTCATTAATTTCTTCTTGGGTAATTACCAAGCGAGTATAAACTTTCGGGTTAATCATCTTGCCGGAGAAATTTATATCAGCCCTGTTTTTAGAGTCAGGTGTCATAGCACCAAGGCTCAATTGATACGTCGGTTGTGAATTGGGGCTGGCGGCGGGAGAATCCGATACTAGCCAAGCTTCATAAGCTGACGCGGCGGTGGTTGATGGCGGGAAATTTTCAGCCCGCAATTTAAGATTTACGTCATAAAGAACCCCGTTGCGCTTGACCGAAGCTTTACCCTTGACCGTCAGGCCGCTTGATAGAGTATTTTTAAGATCGACATTGCCCTCCCATTTCGTCAACCAATTGAATCTTTTACCTAGGTTGGCGATGTTGGCGTTTATTTTAGCTTTGGCTCGGGCATCCAACTTCATATTCCCGTTAGTTGCTGAAGTAATCGGCGCGAAAGCCAAACTAGCGAACGCAACCATAGCCAAGGTTCCTCCTGCAATTAGTTTTGCGTACTTCATATGTTTAATTAATTTGTATATTAATTATCTATATGGAGTTCGACTGCTCCACGCACTATATAACGAGGTTTGCCTTATCATGTTTCACTGTGTTATGTTACAAGGGAATATGGGCAAAAATATCAAAAAAACAAAGACAAGAGTTATCGTCGGTTTGTCCGGCGGCGTCGATTCATCGATTGCCGCGGCCTTGCTCGTCAAACAGGGTTTTGACGTAATAGGAGTATTTATGCGCAATTGGTCTGAAGATGTCGGAGAATTTTCCTGTTCTTGGTCCGAGGACCTTGAAGACGCCCGACGCATCGCCCAACTTTTAGGCATAAGATTTTATGTTTGGAATTTTGAAAAAGAATATAAACAAGAAGTAATTTCTTATTTTTTCCGCGAGTACGAGGCCGGTCGGACGCCAAATCCGGATGTTATGTGCAACCGAGAAATAAAGTTCAAATTATTTTTGAATAAAGCCTTGCAATACGGCGCCGATTACGTTGCTACCGGACACTATGCTCGCGTCGTCAATCGCGGCGGCACCTATTGTCTCTTGCGCGGCAAAGACAAGAACAAAGACCAAAGTTATTTTCTTTGTACGCTGGGACAGAGAGAATTGAGCAAGTCTTTGTTTCCGATTGGCGAGTACACCAAACCGCAGATTAGAGCGTTGGCAAAAAAATTAAATTTGCCGACTTTCGACAAACCTGACTCACAGGGCATTTGTTTTATAGGCGAAATTGATGTTCGCGATCTTTTGCGGCGCAATATAAAAATGAAAGCCGGGGATATAATTGACGCCAAGGGAAAAGTTTTAGGTCATCATGAGGGTTTGCCCTTGTATACCTTGGGCCAGCGCGGCGGATTGGAAATCGGCGGCACGGGACCTTATTATGTTGTGGCCAAAGATGAGAAGAAAAACAAGTTGATAGTCAGCAATAATCCCAAGGATGAAATGCTTTGGCGCCGGCAATGTATTGTCGGAGATTTAACGTGGACTCGCGAGATGGAAATTCCCGCTCAAGCCGAGGTGACTATCCGCTACCGCCATCCGGCTTATCCCGCGACCGTTGAAAAAATGGCCAACAATAAATTGAGAATAATTTTTCAGGAAACTCAGCGCGCAATAACCCCCGGACAGTTGGCTGTTTTCTATAAAGGAGAAGAATTGCTCGGTTCCGCCGTAATTGACAAGGTCATTTAGGGGCGCTAGGATTGTTTTCAATAGGATCTTTTAAAAAATCATAATTCCAAGGAGGAATGAAATGAGAATATTATTGGCGTTTTTTGCCGGTTTGGCTTTTTTCTTCGCTCCGGCCCTGCTATCATTTTATTCTATTTTTTTACCGATAGAATATGAATGGGCTATAGTTATCGCCGTAGCGGCTTTGTTTTTATGGGGAGCGGTTATCCTTAAAGAGGTTGAGCTAGAGAAAAGTTTAAGAACAATATTGGAATGTTTTTTGCTGGCTTCTTATGTCGCTTACGTTATTACGGCGGCTTATGAAAATCAAAAGGCTTTGCCCTATCCATGGCTCTTTGTTCTTTTCTCTTTAATCGCTCTGGTTTACGCGATAAAACTTTTCGCTTTGGTGTCACCGGCAATTTTTGAAGGAGCAAGAAGAAATCCCGACAAAAAATACGGACGCTTAACAATTTATGCAGTCGGAATATTTTCTTTTTGGATATTCTTTTGGTTAAGATTGGGTGAGATAATATTAACTCCGTCTCTATTAAGTTATTTTATCGGTGTCATATTATTGTTCTTTACAGTAATCTCCTGGCTTATCTTAAAAGAATTCCCTTTATCATTCCGAATTATTATCTCTAATGTCTTATTTATTTTTCATCTGACAATTATAGTAAGTTTGATAGTTTTTCTATTTATTAGTTTTAAAGACATTGATTTGTTCTACCTTATAGTATTTTCATTTTTTTGGATTATTTTTGATTATTATAACTGGCGCACATATAACAAGTATGATATCTTAATTTTAAATAACCCGATTTGAAAAGTAATTTTAAAACCCCGCTTTTAGAAAAGGCGGGGTTTAATATTTTATTTATTTTTGCAAAGCTGATTTTATCTTTTCTGCCATTATGGCCAATTCTTCATCAGCAACCTCTTTAGCTCTATGAGGATCGAGTTGATTGGCTTCATTGATCGGAATAAGGTGAATATGAACGTGGTCAACGCCGAAGCCTTCTACAACGAGGCCAACTCGTTTTGCGTTAGTTGCCATTTTCAATGGACCGGCTAATTTTTTGGCAGTCAGCATTAAGTCGCTGTAGTCGCTGTCGTTCATATCAAAAATATAACCTATCTCTTGTTTTGGAATTACAAGCATATGCCCCGGATTTACCGGACGGATATCCATAGTAGCGATGAATTTTTCATTTTCCCAGACAATGTGTGCCGGAATTTCGCGATTGATTATTTTAGTGAAGATGCTTGGCATAGTTTTTAACAATAGTTTCAACATCGGAAACATTTTCCGTTGTCATTAATTTTATACGCAAGTCCTTGGCGCCGTCAAAGCCGTTAGCATAGGCCTTATAATGTTTGCGCATAATATGAAAGGATTTGCTTTTGCCCAGGAGTTTATCAAATAGTTTGGTGTGCTCGAGCATGACTTTCAGCTTATCTTTGACCGCAGGCACCTTTTTTTTGAAAAGCCAGGGATTTCCAAAGATCGCCCGACCAAGCATAACTCCGTCGCAGCCGCTTTGTTTTATCTTTTCTCTCGCGTCATCAAGGTCGCTTACATCGCCGTTGCCGATAATCAAAACGCCCGAACCTCTCGCTAAATCGACGGCTTGTTTTACCGCGTCCCAATGAGCCGGCACTTTTGACATTTCTTTTCTGGTGCGTGCGTGAATAATAATCGCAGCGGGTTTTTCTTCAAGCAAGACGGGAAGCCAGTTTCCCAAATCGTTTTTTGTGTCGCCGAGGCGGGTTTTAACTGAGATCGGCAATTTCGGCGCGCCGGCTTTGGCGGCTCGGATAAGCGCGCGAGCAACATCGGGTTGTTTGATTAAGGCCGCACCGGCTTTTTGTTTCATGACGTTTTTGTCCGGACAGCCCATATTAATATCAAGACCGTCAAAACCGAGTTCTTGAATCAGGGCCGCGGCCTCGCGCATTTTTTCAGGATTAGAACCGAATAATTGAGCGACAATCGGCCGTTCGGCTGATGAATATTTAAGATCGATTAATAAATTGTCTTTTCCAATTGAACATAAGCCGTCGGCGGAAACGAATTCGGTATAAAAAACATCCGGTCGGCCGTATTTGGCAATAATGCGGCGGAACGCCGCGTCAGTGACATTGGCCATCGGCGCCAGAATGAAAAAAGGTTTGGGTAATTTGTGCCAAAAATTCATGAGTTAATTGAATATGGCGCGAGCGCCGCTGATGATAATTAATAATCCCAAAGAGTTAAGCATAAAAGTCAGTAATATAAATTGCCATTTTTTTATTTTACTGGCCGAAAGCAAGGCGACTCCCATTTCATCAGGCAGGGGCGAGGCGATTATTATTGCGCCGATTACCGGAGTTAGCCAAGCAAAGTAAGGCGTATGAAAAATATGCATGAAGGGCCGTTCGGTAAAACGGGTGATAATCGGTTCCAACTCGATAAAAACCTTATCTTTGAAAAAACTAAAGATAAGAAAGTCGCCTATGACCGAACCTAGTCCGGCCAAGAGAGCTAGTTCGTAAATATTTATCTTGTCGGAAAGATTATATAGGATGACAAGGGCTGGCGCGGCCGTAAAAGTCAAAACAGCGAAAATACCGGTAAGAACCGCTCCGAAATAACCCCATTCGCCTAGATAATCAATTAGATTATGCACAAAAGGCGTATCGGCCAAAAACAGAAAGACGATAATGCTGAAAATTAACAAAACCGTGTTTTTATAGCGCCAATGGTTGTAGTTAAAGATGCCCCACATAGTATTCTCAGTATATGTGGAAAACCCTTCTTTTTCAAGGTTGACTCTTTCTTTTTAATGGGTATAATAAAATATCTGTTCTTTTTATATTTATGGTTCGAAATCACATCTGTTATTCTTTCAGGATCGACGGGCTCCCCAACTGCTATGCTCCCAAAATATAACGCCACTGCTGGTGAGAAAAGGTTGATACTAAGCCGGTCCAGCTTAAACAGCGTTATTAATTTAATCTGTATACAGGAAAGATGGTCCAGTCTTGACGCCATATATGATGAAATTTCATATATGATGAGGTTTAAAGCAAATTTCCGGGCAGGTTAGGCTCTAAAACAGTAAATTTGCCAGTGAAGCTTAAACTTCTGCGTTGGCGGCTTACAGAAGTCGTGAATAACGATGTGATTTCTTTATTAAAAGCGGCATGAGAATTGCCGTTTTTTATTTCCTTGAAAATGTTATATACTGATAAAACTATAATAATCATCAATATGATTAAATTTCTTCGCGAAAATTCTTTGTATATCGGCTTGATAATCGCCTTATGCGGTTTTTTGGGCAGTTTATATTTTAGCGAGATAATGGGCTTGGCGCCGTGTTTGCTGTGTTGGTATCAGCGGATAGCCTTATATCCCTTGGTCGTAATTTTCGCCGTTGGTATTGCCAAGCGCGATAATCAGGCTTGGAGCTATGCTGGGCCATTAATAATTCTTGGCATCCTGCTTGCCGCCTATCATGTTGCGATGGTCCAGGGTTTGGTCAACGAACCCTTGATAAGTTGTACTTCGGGTGTATCTTGCGCTCAGGTGACTTGGAATCTATTCGGCTTTATAACCATTCCATTTCTATCTTTCTTGGCCTTTCTTTTTTTGGGAGGTCTATGGGGCTTGTCTAAAAAATAATTAATAATCATATGGTTGGATTCCCTCGCGAATATAAGATTTTAGGTATTATTGCCATCGCCGCCATTGCTATCGGTGTTTTGCTCTTTAAATTCGCCGGGACGCCGCCCAGCGCCGCGCCCTTAGCTGACCGCTCCGGGGCTTATTCAAAGGGTTTGGCCGATGCTCGCGTAGTTGTTAGTGAATTTGCCGATTTTCAATGTCCGGCTTGTCGAACTGTTCAAAGCACCATAGCCAAGCTCCAAAGCGAATATCCTCGCGATGTTCGTTTTGTGTTCAGGCATTTTCCCTTGCCCAGCCATCCGTACTCTCAGATAACCGCTCAGGCCTCTGAAGCCGCCGGAGCCCAGGGTAAGTTCTGGGAAATGCATGACCTTTTGTATAATCGACAAGACGAGTGGGGCGATACAACCAAGAATATTTCAGCAGACAAGGTTAGTGAGCTTATTTCTGGCTATGCTTCTATAATAGGACTTGATATGAATAAGTTTACACAAGACCTTGAAAAGGGGACTTATCGGCCGATTATTATAGAGGACTCCAATGCGGCCGCGGCGGCAGGAGTCAATGCTACTCCGACTTTTTTCGTTAATGGAGAAAGGGTCAGCAGTCCGAGTTATGAAAGCTTGAAGCGAGCCATTGACGAAGCTCTTGCAAAGTAATAGGATTTCAGTAAATAAAAACGATAATAGTACATTTAAAAAATAATAAGGGGGTTATAATGCCTGCATATAAAAATTCTTTTTTATTCGGTTTTGGAGTTTTTATTATTGGTTTTTTATGCGGAATATTGACGACAGTATTGGTTTTATATTTCGTCATTGTTTCTTTGTTGCCGGACCACAATTCAGAGCAACTAAAGAATGCCAAAATTAAACCCAGACCTGAGCGAGATACGTTGGATCCAACAATTACCAATATCATTCCTGCGAATTTATTTTTCGGGCTTAACCACCAAAAAGTTATTAATGAAGTTGGGGAGTCCTTGGGGCAACAATATAATCCGGGGGCCAATCATGGTCACAATAAAGTGGTAATTTATTTTGTACGCTCTGAAACGTTAAATGTTAATGAAATGTTTTTGATCGGTGCAAATAATACTGCTGGAATGCAATTGGAGGTTACGCCTAATTTTGGACCGGATTCATCTAAATACTTATACGAGAAACCGGAGCTGGGCAACACTATTGAGGTAATTATAAGCATCGTACGTCCCGATGAACAGGAGATTGTCGATTTAGTGGTTGCGGCTGTTAAAGGCAGCTTGCCGCAGATATATGACCGGCGATGGTTCCAGTATGAAAAGAGAGATGAAAAAAGATTTGAAAGATACATTGAACACGAACCAATATTAATGGTTTCAAAAAGACCTGTCATCCAGACAGGTCTTTAATTTTTCCATTTCTCTACGTATTGGCCAAGACCGTTGTTGATAAACTTATTCTTTAGTTTTGTAGTTTTGCACAGGTAGTTGATCAAAGAAGAGAAGTTGATAAGATAGCGATTTTTATTAATGGTGAATAAGACAGCCTTATGCTCAATACTGCGACGGATGGTTTTTTGGCCCACGCCAGAGAGTTTAGCCGCTTCAGAAATCGAAAGCCAAAGCGGGTGAGCCGCTTCTGCGGGAGGAATATATTCTATTTTAAGTTTTGGCTTACGCCCTCTTTTCTCCATATTTCAGTCTAAGATTATCTAGACTAAAGTAGACTTTATATTTGTTTATCCACAAAGGGTGGAAATATTGTAAAATTAAAAGTCTAAGGAAATCTGGACTTAAGTAATTTGATGATTCTAGCTTGCCACAGTTCGGTTTTAAAAGCAAGTTCTATTGTTAATAATTTGCCCTTGCCTGGCTTTGTTATTTGTGTTATTTTATGTAGTGCATACTTGGGCATAAATGGCTAAATTAATAGCATAAAAGGGTTGGTGTAACGCTTTTATTTTTTTTACGTAATACTAAATGTCAAAGGTTTCAAAAAGCTCCCTTTTCGGGGGCGAACAAGTACTCTTCCTAAGGCTTAAGAAGCATAAGGATAAGCAGGCGTTTATCGAGGCCTATGACCTTTATATTGAGCAGGTCTATCGTTTCGTTTATTTCAAAATAGGCTCAAAAGAAGACGCGGAAGATATTACTTCCATGGTTTTTCTAAAATGCTGGAATTATATATATGAAGGCAAGTTAGAGAGCCACGATACTTTAAAACCCTTACTTTATAAAATCGCTCGCAATACAATCATCGATCATTACCGCCAGAAACAGAATCGAGTGACCGTCCCGCTGGAAGCGGCCGCCGAAACTTCCGACCCTTCCCTCGATGTGCACAGCGCAATGGTAAGCAATCTTGATTTTCAGAAAGTTGTTCAGGAAAAATTGCCTTTGCTAAAAGAAGAGTATCGCGACGTAATTATTTTACGCTTCATTAACGAATTATCAGTTTCCGAAATTGCGCGCATCCTAGGTAAGACCTCCGGCAATGTCCGAGTTCTTATCCACCGCGCTCTTCAATCATTACAAGCTACCGTCAATCAAAATGAAGACCATGACTGAAAAAGAGTTAATCAAAAATTTGGCCGCGCTTAAAAGCGCTTCGATAAATCCCGACTGGATTAAACGCAATCGGGAAGTTTTGTCGTATCAAATTTTCAACGGCGCCGAATACGCCGATACTAAGCTTGGTTTCTTCGAGCGGTTTTCTCTTATTTCCAAGCGCGTACTTCAACCGACTCCGATTGCTGCTTTTATCGCCGTCTTCTTGCTCGTCGGCAGCGTCTTTGCTTCACGCAATTCAACACCGGGCGAACCTTTGTATATTGCCAAAGCCATCAGTGAAAAAGCTCAGCTAGTCACCGCCTTTAACGAAACTTCAAAAGCCAAGCTTAATCTTGAGTTTGCTCGAGAAAGAGTTGCCGAGTTGGAAAAGGTTACGTCCAATGAAACTAATTCTTCAGAAGCCCGAGTTCAGGAATTGTCCGATGGTTTTAAAAAACAGATTGAATCAGCCAAAGCGCGTATTTCTAAAATAGAGTCTAATAAGAAAGCGCCGGTCAGCGAAGAAACTAATGAAGTGGTCAGCGCCGAAGCCGGTAAAGCTGACAAAGGATTGGAAATTTCTTTGCCTGCGCAAAAAGCTTTGGAAGAGGCCGAGAAATTGTTTAATGAAAAAAATTACAACGCCGCGGCTGAAAAATTAGAAGAGGCCGGCAAACAACTTGAAGAATAACTCGGTTTACAGTTTTAAATGTTCAAGTCCCTTTGAACATTAGAAATTGTAAATTGAAAATTTGTCTAAAATTATGTCCTACGTAGAGCGAATGGTTGTTGATGATGAAACAAAAGCGACCTTGCTGTACGACGAACATATTGTCCGCTATCGTTTGGCCGCGCCTTTGGCCAGCGGTCGGCGCGTGCTTGATATAGCTTCGGGCTCGGGTTATGGTACGGCTTTGCTAAAAGAAGCCGGCGCCGCCCAAGTTATCGGTGTAGATGCCGATTTCATTGCTGTTCGCGAAGCTAAGCAAGCTTACCCCGGAATTGACTTTAAGGTTGGGGACGCCGCAAAACTTAATTTCGAAAACAAAAGTTTTGATTTGATAACCTCTTTTGAAACCATCGAGCATCTGCCCGATGTTTCCGCTTACCTTGAAGAATTGGCTCGGGTTATCGATGATAAGGGTTTGGTTTTGATTTCGACGCCCAATAAAACAGTTTTCGGACAAAAAAATCCCTTCCATATAAAAGAGTTTACCAAAACCGAGTTTGACGAAGTTTTGAAAAAACATTTTGCTCACGTAGAAATTTTGGAACAGAAAAACGCCTTATCTTCATATATCAATACCAAGGCGCCGGTTTCCATAAATATTAACGATCAGGGCAGCGAAGCGTTGTATTTTATAGCGGTTTGCTCCAAGCGAGATATTTCGGAAGAATTCGGATCTGTGGCTTCGATGAACGTCGCGGCATTACAGCGCTGGGAAAATAATCCGGGTTGGAAATTGATTAACTCTTTATATAGGGTTTTGCAAAAATTAAAAATTAAAAATTAGATTACTGTTGATGTATCAGCTTGCTATGCCAAACAGATAGTGAGTTGATACATCCACGGTAAAACTTATTAAGACTTGGAGTTTTAATAAGAACTGTGGAGAGACCTGAATTATTTATAGTTTGGGCAGTAACGCAAAAAAGGTCGATTGTCTTCCCGGCAAGCGTTGCTCGATTTCTTCTGCCTTTGGCAGAGGGGATTGCATTATAAACCTTAAAGTTTTTTGAAAAGCTGGCTTCATGTTTGCTGCATGAAGTTTCGATACATCGATTTAGCTTTTCTCCGCATCTAGGTGAACATCATCTAGGGCGGGGCGTGAATTTCCCTATGCAATTTACTCCCCAGCAGCTTTGAACTTATGTTCAACTAGATGCGGGGAAGCGGGATTCCGATTGATGTATTAAGGGCGATTCAAAAAATTAAAAAGGAATTAAAAGAATTATGAATACTGTACGAAAGATTTTTGCTTCCGTTGTTGCAGTAGCTACTATCATCTCAATCAGCGGTTTTGGCGCTTTCAGCGTCAACGCAGCTGCGGTTGATGGTCAGTTGATCAAAATGAATGGTCTTTCGACCGTTTACTACTACAAGGGCGGCAAGCGCTTCGTTTTCCCGAACGAAAAGACCTTCATGACCTGGTACCGTGACTTCAACTCGGTCACTGTGATTTCACAGTCCGAATTGGAAAGCTACCCATTGGGTGGCAACGTTACGTATCGCCCAGGCGTGCAATTGGTCAAGATCACGACGATGAACACTGTATATGCTGTTGGTTACAACCGCACTTTGCACTCCATTGTCAGCGAAGCGAACGCCATTTCGCTCTGGGGCGCTAACTGGGCCAAGATGGTTCAAGACGTTCCTGATGCTTTCTTCACCAACTATGTTGTCGGCTCTCCTTTGACTGCTGGCATGTATCCGGAAGGACAGTTGGTTAAGAAGTCAAACAGCCCGAATGTTTACTACTACGATGGTTCAACCTATCGTCCGTTTGCATCCGAAGCTGCTTTCACTGCTAACCGCTTCAGCTTCGCGCACGTCGCGACTGCTCCGGACAGCATGACCCTTACTCCGGTTGGTTCTACAATCTCCGGTGTTGACGCTAACTTGATTGACGTTTCGGGCGGCGCCTCTGGCTCCGTTTCGACCGGTACCGGTTTGTCAGTAGCTTTGGCCGCTGATACTCCGGCTTCGGCTAGCGTTCCTAAGGGCGCTTCTCGCGTTACCTACACCAAGTTCAATGTTACCGCTTCTAACGACGGCGACATTGTTCTTCAGTCCGTAGTTGTTAACCGCTCAGGCGTTGGTACTCCGGCCGACTTCGAGAATGTTTATCTTTATGATGGCATGACTCGTTTGACGACTGGTCGCTCGATCAACTCGAGCACCAACACCGCCACTTTCAACAACTTGAATTTGACGGTTGCTCGCGGTACGACTAAGACCCTCAGCATCGTTGCTGACATGCTTTCAACCGGTACTGGTTCGGGCTCAAGCTCGCTCGGTATCTCGGCCGCTTCCTCCATCACTGCTGGTGGCGCCACTGTTTCCGGTACCTTCCCGGTCTCCGGCAACGTTATGAGCATGACCAACGTTTCTGCTGGTAAAGTCACCATCGACGGTTTGGCTGGTATGAGCAACCCGCGCGCTGGCGATATGCAGGCCAAGGTTTCGACCTTCCGCATTGACGCTGACGCGGTTGAAGACCAGAAGATTCAGGGCATTACGCTCTACAACACTGGTTCCGTTCAGGCTGACAAACTTTCGAACTTCAACTTGAAGCAAGCTGGTACCACGGTTGCTACCGCTACCGGTATGGCTTCAAACGGTTTGATTGTCTTGAATTTCACCACTCCGTTCGCGCTTGATCGCGGTGCTTCACGTACCTTCGATCTATACGCTGACATTGCTGGTACAACTCTCAACAGCCAGACGATCGACATCTATCTCGACAACAGCGCTGACTTGTTCTCCATCGGCCAAACCTATGGCTTTGGTGCACAGGTTGACCGCACCGCTTTCGACGAAGCTGGCGACGCTCAGACTTTGACTGTTCAAGCCGCTCAGGTTACCTTGGCTTTCCAAGGTCCTTCGGTTCAGGACATTGCTACTCAGCAGCAGGATGTTGAAGTTTTCCGCTTCACCATTACCGCTCAGAGCAACATCGAAATCCGCAATACCGATCTTCAGATCACGGCTGATGCCGGCGGCGGTATCGGTTTAGTAGACGGTGGTGCCGCTATGTACAAGGACATCAAATTTGTTGATGTTGCTTCGAACACCACTGTTGCTGGTCCTAAGGACGTCGCTACTGGCGGTTCTGATACCGACCAGGAATTGGTTTACACCGATGTCTGGAACGTGAACGCCGGTCAAACCCGTACCATTAAGGTTACGGTCGACCTAGGCACCTTCACTCCGGTTGCCGCTGAAACCGTTAAGTTCTCATTGAACACCTTTGACTCCGGTGATATCCGTAACTTGGATAACAACCAGACGATTGACCCGACAACTAACGTTGTCCCGTCTTCGACGATTGTCGGTAACACGCACCGCGTGAAGTCCGGCAGCTTGACCCTTTCCTTGGCTGCTACTCCGTCCGTTCAGACTTATGTCCACGGTACGGTCGGCGCCCAAATGGTTGGTGTCAACATGGTTGCTGGTACAGGTAAGGATGTTAAGGTTAACTCGGTTAAGTTGACCGCCAATGGTGCGGACGACTGTGCTACCGAAACCGACTGTGTCTTGAATGTTAAGTTGTGGGACGGTGCGACTCAGGTTGGTCAAACGAAGTCTTTGGCTTCTGCGGCTGATCCGACCGTTACCTTCGACAACTTGAACTACACGATCACCAAGGGTACTACCAAGACCTTGATTGCCACTGTCGACTTGAACACTATTACGTTCACTGCCGGCGCTGACACCTTGGAATTCGGTATTGCCGTGGCGACCGATGTTACCGCGCAGGATGTTGACGGAAACACCGTTACCCCGACCGGTACTGTTGATGGTCCTGATCACACGATCTCGGCCGCTGGTACCTTGTCCGTTGCCTTGGCTCCGGATGACCTCGAAACCGAGGGTCGTATCATCTTGACCGGTAAGACTGACGAAGTCTTGGGTAAATTCAAGTTTACCGCGGTTAACGAATCATTGAAGTTGACCCGCGTTACGATTGAACTCCCGGCCAACACTGCTGACGAAGTCAACAGCGTTAGCTTGTGGAACGGTGCTACTAAGGTTACCGGCGACGTTGCCGTAACTAACGCAGCTACTCCGTACGCGATGTTCAACTCCTTCACGACTGATGTCGTTGTTCCGAAGGATGGCTCTGCTACCTTGACGGTTAAAGCCAACACCAACACCACCTCTGGCGGTGCTGACTCAGGCGCTACCATCACGGCTACTTTGGCCACCGATGCGGCTACTGACACCCAGTTTGAAGCGCGCGGCGTTTCGAGCAACACGGTTTTGGACGATGATGATATCAGCCAGACCGCTGCTCGCGACATGGTCCTTCGCAAGACGAAGATGACTTTGACCGAAAATGCGCTTCCGGCTACGACTATTATCAACGGCACTGAACAGGAAGTTTACAACTTCACTATCGCCGCTGATAACAATGAAGATGTTGCTATCAAACAGTTGATCTTCGATGTTACATTGAACGACAACGTTGGTACCGACGACACTTTGACCCTCGGCAGCTTCAAGCTCTACCGTGGTTCGACCAACCTAACCGGTTTGGTTGACATTCACGCTCTTGCTGGTACCTCTATCGAGGCCGCCAACTTGGCTGAAGGTACGTCTCAAGCCATTGTAACCTTCGCTTCAGAAGAAGTTATCGCTAAGGGTACGAGCAACACTTACTCGTTGCGCGCTACCTCCGGCGGTTACGTTACTCCGGCTGATGATGATACAATCACCATTACCTTGAAGACCGACGCGACTGCTCAGACCGCGACCCACGTCTACCTCGTAGACTTGGACACCACGGCTGCTCAGCAGACCGCTTCCTTGGGTCTCCAGGATGCTTCCGCTGTTACTGGTACTGAAGGCGCTTCGCCGACTTTGGCCGCTAACATGAACATTATCTGGTCAGACAACTCCGTTGTTCCGCACGACTACGATCTCGTTGACAGCGCTCTTGCTGGCACCGACTCGACGTCTGACGGTTCATGGATTAACGGTTACTTGCTGAAGAACATGCCGTTCTCTGGCAGAACCATGAACAACTAAGCAATTAGGCTGTTCTAAAGAAAAACTCCCCGCTTCGGCGGGGAGTTTTTTGTTATGCTATAATGACTGTATGTTAAAATTCAAAGCTTTAAAAAGCGAGAT
>ERZ761602.937-NODE-937-length-57676-cov-5.123306_pt1 | contig 57676 bp, 42 predicted proteins | sample MGYA00512165_ERZ761602 | MGnify/ENA primary metagenome ERZ761602 (study PRJEB28899, sample SAMN02445085) | bioreactor sludge metagenome | biome: EBPR sludge; isolation source: Thorneside wastewater treatment plant | place: Australia: Brisbane, Thorneside Wastewater... | reverse complement strand
GCTCGATCTTGCGCGGACGTGATCCTCGATACGGAAATGTCATCAATTTCAAAACGGATAACATTACGATTACTGGCCTCACCTTCGAAGGTGGTGGGATTTTCATGGACCATCCCGGGGGTGGAATGAATAGTCGGGTCATCATTGATCGAAATATTTTCAGATTAAATACGAGCGGCGATCACAATTCTGCCATTAAATTTACAAGCGGGTTGCAAGATAGCGCTATCACGAACAATTACTTCACCGGTTTTAATGGTGGATTCGCTATGTATGGCTACAACTATCGCCGCACCAAAATCACCAACAATGAAATTGTGGATATGGGCGCGGGAATGCACATCGATGCTCACGGAAATTCTGGAGAGTTACTTGTCGAACAGAATTTCATTCGCGGCGTACAGGGCATGGGGATGGAATTTCAAGGTGCTTGTGACGGCTGCACCTTCATCGACAATTGGTTTGAACATCCTTCCTATGCCTATCCCACGACAGATTCCCGCTATCGCCCTGCCAACGGAAACAGCATGGCCTATTCCCTCATCTTAGATAAGTCCCGTAATATTCAAATCCTTCGTAACGTCATGATTGCGCCCCGCAAGGGAACGCTCAGCAGCTCCAACGATTATTTGCGCATCACCTTTGAAGTAGGCGGCGACAACGCGTTCGTCGAAGATAATTACAACGATGGTGGAAATCACGTATTGGCGATGAATGATGGATTCGAAACGGCCTCCGTTACGGTTCGAAACAATCTCTTTAAAAATTATGCTCAAGCTGCGAGCTGCTCATTTTGTAGTGCGACACGCTCTTTGACGATCAGCAATACGGGGCCCAATGTGCAGTTGAGTTCGACGATGAGCGCTCGTCTCACTGCGATGGAGAAGCCCGGCATTGGCAAGCGCTATGGCTCCACCCCGACGCCGACTCCGACTCCAGTTCCGGAGAATTCGGAAACGCCCTTGCCTACGGAAGCCGATTCTAAATTTATCTCCGACATGACATTTACCTCCGTGAATGGTTGGGGGCCGGTGGAAAGGGATATGTCCAATGGTGAAAAAAAATCGGGAGACGGGAAAAAAATTTCGATCGCCGGTGTGACCTATGACAAAGGCCTCGGCGTCCACGCAAACGGCTCCATCACCCTTATGGGTCTTGCCGGCACCTATGAAAGTTTCAAAGCCGACTTAGGAATCGATGATGAAACGGGAGGGCACGGCTCTGCAAGAGTGGAGATTTATGCGGATGGACGACTTGCTTATTCCAGTCCTCTATTAAAAGGAGGCGATGCGGCGACCGCAGCCTCCGTAGATATTCGCGGCGCGGATAGTGTTCAGATCCGCTTCAACAATGCGGGCGATAATAGCAACTACGATCACGTCGACATTGCTCATGCTCGGCTCGTTCGCTCGACGTTAGAAATTGAATCTCCCAATCTTTCAACACAGCGCTACGTATCCGACATGGAATTGAATGTAATTGCCAACGGATGGGGCTCCGTGGAGCGGGATCGATCGAACGGAGAATGGGGCTCGGGCGACGGAAATCGCATTACTTTGAATGAGGAAGTTTACGACAAGGGACTTGGCGTTCATGCGAATTCGGACATTCGAATTTCTTTGAATGGAGGTTTCACCAAATTTGAATCTGACATAGGCGTTGACGATGAGGTGGACCGCTTTCAATGCGGAGGAAATGTCGTATTCCAAGTCTATGCCGACAATGCGCTCCTCTATGATAGTGGCGTAATGACGAAAGCCTCTGCCACAAAGTCCCTGAGTGTCGATGTTTCTAACCGAAATGAACTCCGGCTTGTGGTGAATTCAGCTGCAGACGGCAAAGATTGTGATCATGCCGACTGGGCCGACGCTCGATTAACTTCGAAGTGAAAAAGCGCTCCACTTCATGTCCCGATTCCTCCACGCGTGACAATCCTCGTCGCCAAGGAGGGTAAGTCCCTAAAATGATTAGGAAACAAAAGTTACTAGTCTTATCAACGCCCGTGGTCATTGTGGCCCCACTCCATTCGCTTAGAATGGATGAAGTTCATCGAGTAGAGGGAATCCATTGAAAAGGGAATCAGTGAAATCTCGAAATCACCTGTTGAGCATTGTTCTCATGCTGGTCTCGCCGTCAGCTTTCGCGGCGGATCCTATTCCCAATTGCGATCCAAAACTTTTCTCCAATGAGATTCAATTGGGAACGGGAATATACGGCCCAGACATGGCCTGTTTTGAATTCGAACAGGGCCGCATTCGCTATCGCATGCGAAACAACGTTGGAGAAGATCCCTCCTATAATAATTTCGATCCAATCATCACCGCGATCGTTCCTTCGGGTCTTTCACCCAAGATGATTGGGGGCTTAGGGTTAAGCCCTTTCGATCTTGATAGAACTCTAGATTTAAAACTCCTCGTCAGCGCTGGAAATCCCAATATTCCGAATAGTGCTCAGTATGTCTGGTGGCGCGGACAGTACAATGCCTCCAACCGCCAAGTGACTTTCGCTAATATTGTTCGCAATCCCACTTCGGCATCCACATGTTCGGGAACAACGCCAGCCACGAATTTTACAACCGCGATGAAGTTTAGTAAGTCCGTGACGCCCTTACCCGATCTCAACTCTGGCGAATATCTCCGAAGAGATTATGTCTGCAGTCCCGATGAATTCGGCAATACGCAATGCGAAGGCGACGGAGTGGCGTTCGGAGACGTGAATGGCGATGGATTCATTGATATCTATGGTTATCAACGCGGTAATACGTTCATTTATCTTTGGCTTGGAAAGGGAAATGGAACTTTTGAAACGCTGAAACGAGTGGCAATCGGATCTCCTATTTATGGTGTGAGCTTAATCAATTCTCGAGACGATGGTCGCAAAGAAATTTCGGCCCTTGTCGAAGGAAGTATCGGAATCACATGCGGAAATACAGATGGCCCACCCACGAATCTCACCATGTCCATGGGGGTAAGCTGCGATTTACAAGGAAACTGCTCAAATGCTTCTGACAATTCTGAAGAATTTGTTGCTTCAGAAGACGTGGATCCGAATTTTTGCTTTCCAGGTTTATCGCATATTCAGGCATCAGATATAAATCGAGATGGAATTGACGATCGATTGATCTATTCCACAATTCCTGGAATTTCCGGCAAGGTCATTCAGTTGGAAGTTTCCAAATTTTCCTCAGACAGTGATACAACCCTTCTATCAACCGGCGGATTCACACAGTCCATCATAAAAACGGATTTCGATGCGGATGGTCGAGAAGACATCGTGGCTTTAGACGGCGGACTTGGATTTCATAATCTTTCCATTTTCTTTCTAAACCCCAATAATACATTTTCAGCTGCCGTTCCTCTTTTGAACGCGCATTTTGCAGATCAACCCGAATATGTATTCTCTCACGATGTTAACTCCGACACCGTTCAAGATCTCGTCGCCATTGGCAAATCACGAAAAGTTTCAATTTATTTTGGAAAGCGATCGACGAACCGCTCGGAATTTTCCAATCGCTCTCCGAATATTGTTAGCGATCTGAGCTCCATTTCGGGAAATATCTTAGGAGCAACGCTGGGTTCATTTTCAAAACCCGGAGCTCACGATCTTGCCGTGGCCGATCTACGAACTATCCGAATTTATGAAAATCTCCGAAATGGTTTAGGGAATGAAACGGGCCAGTTCAGCTTGGTTCATTCAATCTCCATTCCTTCGAACCTCATGAATGACTCGAGCTTTAACAATCCTAAAGTGGTCAGCATTGCTAGCCGAGATTTAAATGGGGATGGCCGTGAAGATTTGATCGTACAGATGCGGGGGGAATACTTTGCACAGAAAAATCTCTATCGATTCTTTACATACCTCACCGCTGAATCAGGGTTTTTTGCGGACCCCACCGTTGTACCCGTTCCTGCAGGTGCTCCCTCGAACATAGAGCGAAGATCATTTTTACTTTCGGACTGGAATCGAGATGGAAATCCCGACATTCTCGAATCACGATGGGATCCCACTTACAATACGTCGTATCAGTCGATTGGCACGTATGGTGTGGTAGGCCTCTACACGGGTACAGCCAGTGGAATGTTCAATGCCATGGCAATGCCCAATCCTCTATCAACTGCATTTCCTAGCAATCAAATTCGGCTCCTCCACAATGGAAACGCATTTCAGGCGTCCGAAGTCGCAGTGGGCGATCTCAATGGGGATGGTCGAAATGACATCATCGCTTGGGATAACTCGCGCCACGTGGCGGGATATAATCTAGTGAACGCCTCCGGAGGTTTTTCGGGGTTAAAACCTGTTTATCTTCGAGGAGCGGTAGTTCCGGGAAATGCTCCGGTGGTTGGTAATTTTAACGGCTTGCCGGGTTTAGCCGCAGCAATCGCAGCCGATCCCTGCACGGGTGCACCTGGCGCGATTGAAGTGGCGTTCAACATCACGCGAGTCGCCAACAATCCACCTCAAATCACGCAACAGCCAGTTCAAGATACGATCGTTGGGGAAGGACAGACGATTGAACTTTCAGTGACCGCTTCAAGCATGGCGAGCCTCACCTATCAATGGCATAAAAATGGGACTCCCATCGCAGGAGCCAATTCCTCGACACTCCGATTCTCTTCGACGACCCTTTCCGACACCGCAATTTATTTTGTCGATGTGTCGAGCTACATGGGACGCGCTTCGAGTCTTCCCGCTTCCATTCATGTCGTGCCAAATTTTAAGGGAATTTTAGGAGTGCAAGCCACTCAAAGCGGCACCGGCCTTAGTTTATCTTGGAGTGCATTTCGGCTTACGTCGGGAGGCATCGATGAGCGCGCACAATACCTCATCGACATCTATCGCATGAGCGCAGAAGGAAATGGCACAAAAGAAACGTCTGTAAAACTGACAGGGACGGAAACCATTATTGAAGGTCTTCAAACTGGAATGCGCTATTGCTTAGATCTTTTGGCCATTGGCTCGGAAGAATCGCGGCAGGAATCTTCCAATCGAGTTTGTGGGACGACCTTAGAAAATCGTCCGACGATTTCCTATTTGAGCGTTAATCAAAAAGCGACAAGCGATCCCTACCGCGTATCCGCTTCCTTCTACTTGGGTGCGCGCACTTCGATGACGAAGGAAGTGCGCCTGACTAAGGTGGAATATCGAATCGGAGATGGAGAATGGATGGAGATGGACCAGGATTCCTGGGACGAAAGAGCAAAATCAGCTTTAAAATTCGGCGATCTGGATAACCCTCAGGAAAATGTCATCGAAGTTAACACTCTCAAATACTTCGTGGGGCAAACAGAGAACTTTCAACTTCGACTTCAAGTCACCAGCTCTTCGGGGTATTCCTCGGAGATAACTTCCGCCGACGGAACCACACTCTTTGAAGGGATGTCGTCTCATTCTAGCTTCTCCGCAAACCTCGGCTCTTGCGCCTTGCAAATGGAAGCGTCGCATGAGTCTGCGAAGTATCAACTCCTCATTTTTATTTTTGGAGTCATTTCCCTCGCATTTCTCCAACGAAGACGAGCGACTCAATTACTTAAGCGGAAATAATGGAAAGAGCTGATAGTTGAGTTGATAGATCTTATCGGGATCTTTGACGTCACTATGCGCGGCATTGATTTCCTGCTGAAAATTAAACAAGCGCTCTTTAATTTTTTCATAATTTTCTCGATCCAGGGGGATCGTCAATGATCCTAATTCTCGATCGTCCGCCGCTAGGTTCTGGGTCGCCACCTTCGCTCGATCCAGCATCTGACTATGAAAATTCCGCATGAGCACGCCCCGAACCAGCGGAGGCGTTTCAATGGCTTTATCCACTTTCACAAATTCTCCGGCTCGCTCCTTCACGAGACCAAGCTGAACGAGGACTGTCAGAGCGTCTTTCACTTCAGCAGGTTTGATTCCCATGGTTTCGGCAATCTCTGGAATTGGCTTTTCTGACCACTGGCCAAGGGCCTCATAAAGCGCAACGATGTACCAAACTCGAAAAAGATCGTACTCAGCTTCTGCGAGCTGACGAATTTTTTTAAAATCCTTAAATTTTAGAAGCTTTTGATAGGCGCGGTCTTTTTTGGGGCCCTCTTTTGCATCGCAAAACGTCACCAGAGCTTCGAAAAATTCTAATTGAGCCCGCCGTAGTCCTAATCGGTGTCCTACTTGCCGCGCATAACGCAGCGATAAATTACGCTTTCGATCTAAGATCATTCGGAGATAGTTAGAGCTTCCAAAGCCAACCTGATCAGCAAACTTCCGCACCGTGAATTTCGCATTGGCCTTCAGGTAGTCGAAAATGTCCTCTAAGAACTCTCGATAATCGAGATAATCAAAAACCTCAGGACTCTTCATCTCCTTAGTGCTCCCATGGGATCAATTTTATGAGAATTGACCCACTAACGGTATGAAAAAACTAGCGGGTTGAAAAACTTGCATAGCGTTCCGAGGAAATGATGCGGAGAGACACGAATTGTGAAACCTAGGCTAGAATAAAGGCAGGTGGGTATTCGATTATCAATCCGTGGCGGGATTCTTGCGGTCGCTTTAGCGACCTATCCCTTCATTCTCTTTTCGGCGGTTACGTCTTCAACCACATTCCCACCCTATACATCTCTTGTGAGGATGGTGGATTGCTCAATCGAAATTCCCGCCGACACCAAAGAGGAAGTAGAAGCCGTTGCACAGTACCTGCTTTACACGCAGGTTCAGCTTCGATTTTACAATTTGGGCAATGGCATTGATTCTTCAACCATACGGTTGAAGCTGATAAAAAAATATTCTTCGACGGAAATTCAGCCTGAATTCAATTACTACTCGATCAGTGCCGGGCCCAATATCTTTAACGTGCCCGTTTCTTGGAATTACACCGACTCATCTTATGCGGAACTTATTCTCACGGCAGATTCCGATCCCAATTTTTGCCAGCACGCAATCGTTTCCGCACGATGCTTTCCGCAAGCTCCTCCTGTGAATTCTCCCAATTCGTCAGAAGGCGGCTTCTTTGCCATTCCGAGCGGATGTCCAGTGCCCACCGGAACGTTTGGAGGCAACGGGCTCAATGGTATTCCCGATATCCAAGGGGGCGGATCAGATCTTTCCTCATTGAGCGGAAATATTTTTATTGTCGGAGATCCTTTGCTCACGGGCGCTCCTGCAAATCCAAGTCGATCCTCGCCCACGGATCAAAAGAGCATGATCATTATTACGCCGAACTCAGACGCCGCAGTTCAAAATTCCTCCACGAGCACCGCTCAAGGAAATTCCAATGATGGTGGGAGTGGTGGCGGGAGCGGCTGTTCATTAGACGCGACCGCGGACGACTCATCATTTCCAGGCGTACAACTATTGGTCCTTGTGATGATCTTTGTCTTGGCAATGGGCTCTCTCAAAGGAGCCATCACAAAGAGACGATTCTAGCGCCTCTTTGTTTGAGAATTTCCAGCGCCTTTTCTCGACTACCCTTCGGAAAATCGACGAAGCGAGTGAACTCCGGATCAAAATAAACGTCGAATCCTTCTTTTCTCGCGTCCTCGGCAGAATAAAACACGCAGTAATCTCCTGCCAAACCCACCGTGACCACACAACGAATTCCGCGCGCCTTTAGAAAGGCCGATAGTCCAGTGCTCGTTCCGTCATTTTCAAAAAAAGCGGAGTAGGAATCACAATTTTTTCGAACTCCCTTTCGTAAAATCAAAGTGGATCTCTCGAGTGGTAGTTGGGGGTCCATAAACCAACCCGTTGTCCCCACTACACAATGATCGGGCCAGAGCACCTGCCGATGTTCTGGGACCGCGCGCAGATATTCCACGAGCGTGTCCCGAGAATAAATTCCACTGACTTTGCCGGCCTCCACCTCCGCGAGCGTGAGCAAATCGTAGGGCTTCTTATTCTGATACGAACTCGCGAAAGAAATGTGATCGGGGGGATGGGAATCTTGCGTAACGACGATAAAAGGAAATTTGCGCATGAGATCCGCGATGGGCTTCACGATTTCGGTTCCACCCGCCACGGGAAGCGCACCGCCAGGTTCAAAATCCATTTGTTGATCAATGACGAGAAGCGCAACTGCCCGATCTTCCGACAATTTTTGAAGCTCACCCATAGATCAGGAGATACAGCCTTTTTGTCACCTAAGGAAAGAGGCAATGTGCTAGGTTTGGGACGTGTCTTACGACCTAGCGTCTCCGCAAACAGGACGATTTTCACCGCTATTCACGGATCTCTACCAACTGACAATGGCGCGCGCCTACCTGGAAGCCGGCACGGCCCATGACATTGCGACCTTTGAATTGTTCTTTCGCAACTGTCCCTTTCGAGGAGAATACGCTGTAGCTTCTGGCTATCACCAAGTTCGAGATGTTTTAGAAAATTTTCGATTTAGCGAAGACGATTTATCTTATTTAAGATCGCTTCCTAGTTTTCGAAATGCCGCTCCAACCTTTTTTGAAACGCTCCAGGCTTTGCAATTAAACGATGTAGAAGTTCACGGCGTGCGAGAAGGTTCCCTGGTATTTCCTCGCGTGCCGATTCTCCAAGTGACCGGACCTATTTTTAAAATCCAGATTCTGGAAAGTGCGCTTTTAAATGCGATTAACTTCTCCACTTTAGTTTCAACTTATGCCCGACGCATCAAACTTGTTGCAAAGGACAATCGCCTTTTGGAGTTCGGAATGCGCCGAGCACAAGGACCGAACGGTGCAATGACCGCGAGTCGTGCAAGCTTCCTGGGAGGTTTCGATGCAACCACGAACATTCTAGCAGCCAAGATCTTCGATATTCCAGTCGTGGGCACGATGGCGCACTCGTTTGTTCAGAGTTTTTCTTCTCTCTCGACTGCCGACATGGACTGGTTAGGGGAGACGCCATCGCTTCAGTCCGAAGCCACAAACCAGGGTGAATTGGCCGCCTTCATTTCTTACGCTAAAGTTTTTCCCAATGAATGCGCGCTTCTGGTGGACACGTACGACGTATTAAAAAGCGGCATTCCTAATGCAATTCGCGTATTTGAAGCTCTTCAAAAGCGAGGTCACAAACCCGTAGGCCTGAGACTGGATTCCGGGGATCTGGTTTTCTTCTCGAAGGAAGCTCGGCGCTTACTCGACGGAGCTGGACTCACCGATGTGAAAATTCTGGCGTCGAACGAACTTGATGAAAACATAATCGAGAGTCTGCAAGATCAGGGAGCTCGTATTGATTCTTACGGCGTGGGAACTCAACTTGTCACCGCTGCGCCTCAGCCTGCACTCGGCGGCGTCTATAAATTGGTCGAAGTGAACGGCAAAGCTCGAATGAAAATTTCAGAACAGACTGAAAAATTAGTCCTACCCTGCCGAAAGAATGTGTTCAGGCTCTACGGTCGAGATGAGAAAATGCTTCTCGATCTCATGACATTACATCATGAACCTGCGCCTCAACCGGCACAGGAGTTGCTCGCCCTTCATCCCGCCGATCCCTTTAAGAAAGCGACGGTCTCACCTTCGCGAATTGAGCCGCTGCTAACTCCACTTTTCAAAAAGGGAAAATGGCTGGACGAATTGTCCTTAAGGGAAAAACGTGAACGCAGCTTAAAGGAAATGACTTTTCTTCGAGACGATATTTCTCGCCGTCATAATCCTACGCCCTACAAAGTTTCAGTGACTGAGAAGCTGAAGACGCTCATGAACGAACTCTATCAAAGAGAGCGCCCCACCCCTCGATTGGATTAATCATCAGATAGGAACGAGCGACGCACGCTCAATAACTCGGAGGCGTAGAAATTTCTTAAGAGAATCTTTTGCCCCCTCCACGCGTAAGATTCGCTGGCCGTCTCGATTTTCCGACCAACCAAGTTCGCGAATGTTTAAAGCGCTCATCTGTTCAATCAAAATCTGATTCCAATCCACGCGTAGCTCTGGAATAGGCATGGCATCGAAAGAATGAAGTCGTAAGTAAAGGACGAAATCCCGATCGTTTCTAGACGCCCGAAAGGAAGCGCCAAGTGATTCCGACATCTTGTCGCGCACCGCTTGGAGGACATGCGGGCACGTGAGGGGTTGAAGTTTCTGGGAAGCGGGATTAACGCGGACTTCCGCATGAAGTGACTCGACTAGGCAGAAAGATGAAATGACAGCGACAAATGCAAAGCGACGTTTCACTTCCCCTCCCAACGAATTTAATTGGGGACAGTATACTCAATTCCGAATTTCTAATTGGGAATTGAGTATACTGTCCCCAATTTCTTTGCGCCGACGGAACGGCGCGCTAATTAACTAATGTTATCGATAAAAGACTTGAGTTTCTTGGCTCGCGAAGGATGGCGCAACTTTCGAAGCGCTTTGGCTTCGATCTGACGAATCCGCTCTCGCGTGACTTCAAAATCTTGTCCGACTTCTTCCAAGGTGTGATCGGATTTTTCGCCGATTCCAAATCGCATACGAAGAACCTTTTCTTCCCGAGGAGCCAGCGTGGCCAACACTTTTCGCGTTTGCGCGGAAAGATTGTAGTTCACAACTGCTTCGGTCGGAGCCGTGGCATTCACGTCTTCGATAAAATCTCCTAAGTGTGAATCTTCCTCTTCTCCGATCGGAGTATCGAGGGAGATTGGCTCTTTAGCGATTTTCAAAACTTTTCGCACCTTGGCGAGAGGCATTTCCATCTTCTCGGCAATTTCTTCTGGAGTGGGTTCGCGGCCCAACTCTTGAACGAGATGACGAGAAGTACGGATCAACTTATTGATCGTTTCAATCATGTGTACCGGAATACGAATTGTACGGGCCTGATCCGCAATCGCTCGCGTAATGGCCTGCCGAATCCACCAGGTGGCGTAAGTCGAGAATTTATATCCCCGTCGGTATTCGAACTTATCGACGGCTTTCATCAAACCGATGTTTCCCTCTTGAATGAGATCCAAGAATTGAAGTCCCCGGTTCGTGTATTTCTTGGCGATACTGACCACCAATCGAAGGTTCGCTTCGACGAGTTCGTTCTTCGCGCGCTCGGCCTTAAATTCGCCGTTCTTCACTTGCTTGTGGATGCGCTTAATTTCAGTGGCGAAGAGGTGAACTTCATCTTCGATCATCTGAATACGCTTGGCGGCGGCTTTGTAATTTTCAATCGCCTCAGCCAAAGACTCCGGCTCGAGCTTTAACTTCGTCGCAACTTTCTTGGGATCTTCTTTTCCTTTATCCAAGGTGATAACGAGGTCCTTAATTTCCTCCTCGTTCAATCCCAATCGTCGCTCCACCGCCGTCACCAGCTGCTGAGATTTTTCAACACGGCTAACGAGGTTCTTTAACTTGGCGGAAATCTTGTTGATGAATTTTCGGTTCAGGTCGATTTCTTTGAGAACTTCAAAGATCTCATCGCGAACCTTTTCCATTTTCTTTTTCGACTCTTCCTGGACCTTTTTGCCTTCATTCTTAGTGGCAGCCCAAATGTCGTTCAGATCTCCAAATTTTCGACGAGCTTTAGCGATGAGTTTGAGCACTCGTTCGCACTGAGTCGTTTCATTAAATTGACCCTGCTCATTTTCATCGTAACCGCGGATGACGTCGGCCACGCGAATGGTCTTTCTCTTCAATCGATCTTCGAGATTGAGAATTTCTTTGATCCCGAAATCCGATCGGAGAACGACACTTAAAACTTCCGTTTCGCCTTCTTCAATTCGCTTGGCGATTTCGACTTCGCCGTCACGGGTGAGGAGCGAGACCTGACCCATCTTCCTAAGGTACATACGGATGGGATCGTTGCTGCGGCTGAGCGCATCATCGTCCTCATCTTCGTCCATCGAATGCTCTTCCGAGCTGGCAGCGGCTGCCGTCTTGGCGCCAGCTTTAGGCTTGAAATCTTCGGCTTCATCGACGACTTCGATATCCATTTCGTCGAGCATCAGCATGACATCATCGATGTCATCTTCGGACGTCATATCCGTCGGAAGCACCTCATTTACTTCTTCAAACGTGAGGTAACCTTTTTCTTTTCCTAGATGGATAAGTTGCTTTACTTCCTTCAGATCGCGCTGACTGCGACGACCCTTTTTGGCAGGAGCTGCACTCTTTTCTTTAGGAGCGTCGGCATCGGCCACCACGGCCTTTACTACTTTATTGGTCTTTAAAATTTCTTTTCCACTGGCCGCTTTCAAAGCTGCTTTTTTCGCTTTGGGATCTCGCTTGGTGGCGATGGCAGCTGCTTTTCGATCGGCGGGTTTTGCCACTTTCTTCGTGGCGGCTTTCGCTTTCGGGGCTGCGGTTTTGGTTTTCACTTTAGTTTTAGATTTGGCTTTGGCTTTCATAGAAATTCTTACTCCCTAACGCGGATAATCCTGGCTAAGTCTTGCTTTTCAATTAACAGCTGACGAGTTCTTTCTGTGTCATTTTGAGCTTCCGCTGCTCGAAGTTCATCCTGCAATCGGCCACTCTCCAGTTGATAGTAGGCTCTCTTTAATCCCTTCAAGAGATCATCCCAAACACTTTGCACCTCAGCGACTTCCATTGGCAGCGCTTCAGCCGCCATTGACCACTCCCGAACCTGACCTTGTAGCGTTTCATCTTCAAATTCCATCGATTGGAGCCATTGGAGTTCTGCTATCGATTTCGAATTGAGCAATAACTCTCCCCAACGATTAATCAGCTGTATCCAGGGTGTGGTTTGGGTCGCACGTGAAGATAAGAAGGGTAAAATCTCTGTCAAGGAGAAGTCCGCCTTTTCTCCATGAATAACCAGGAATTCCGCCAATTTAGCGGCCCAACGGTCCAAAATATCAGGACGCAGGGCTGACGGTTTCGCCGAGGCGGTCGGACGGGCTACGAGCGGCTCTCTACCCACCGTCGCTGCGGTTCCAACCATAAGCTCTTCAGGCAGCTCGAATCGCTTCGCTAAGTCCTTTTGAAGGACCGCTCGCTCAATCGGATCTGGGATCTCATCCAATAATTCCACCAATTCGCGCAGGCGCTGGCCCCGAGCCATGGCGTTCTTTTCGACGAGAACTTGTTTTTCGACCCAATAATCAATCGCCATTCGAGAGGAATCGAAGGCCTTTTTTAAGCTGGCTTTCAATTGCGCGGGCTTCACCTTCTGATTGTGCAAAAACGAATCTGGATCTTTGGCGTCAGGAAGCAGAACAACCTTTGATTCCACACCCTCTTTAAAAAATTGCTTTAGATTTCTAATCGTTGCGGAGAGACCGGCGGCATCGGCGTCATAGAGTGAGATCGCACGGTGGGTCCATCGCTTAAACAAACGAATTTGTTCCGCGGTGAGAGCAGTTCCCATCGATCCTACAGCATTTGAAATTCCAAATTCGTGCAGTGCAATCACGTCTAAGTACCCCTCGCAAAGAACGACGTATCCCTTTTTCGCCATCTGATCAAAAGCAAGATGTATGCCATAAAGAAGGCGGCTCTTGTCAAAATGGGAGGTCTTCGGAGAGTTCAAATATTTGGGTTGTTCCTGGTTTAAACCCCGTCCGCCAAAGCCCCGCACCCGGCCACGTTCATCCAAAATGGGGAACATGAGGCGGCCCTGGAAACGGTCGACCCAGTCCCCCTTTGAGGTGCGACTTATAAGCCCCAACTGGCCTGCCAATTGGAGGTTCAACTTCTTCTTATTGAGATATCGAGCGAGGTCATCTGAACCTCCGGGATGGGCCCCCAATTGGAAGGGCTCCCAAAGTTTTTGGGGAATATGGCGAGTCTCCAAATAGTCTCGAAAAATCGTCCCGTGCGATTTGGATTCTAGCGCCTGCCGATAAAAATCTGAGCTCTCCGCAAGCAGCGAAAACCCCTCTTCCCAATGCGGGTTTTGCGACTGACCCCGAGGTTCTAACTTTATCCCCGCGCGCTTGGCCAATTCTTCCACGGACTGTGTGAAATCCCATTTGTAATAGGACTGCACGAAATGAAAAACATCGCCCCCTTCTTTGCACCCGAAACAGTGAAAAAGCTGCTTCGTGCTGCTCACGGAAAATGAGGGAGTCTTTTCATTGTGAAAGGGACAAACGCCAAAAAAATTGGTGCCGGACTTTTTCTTGAGCGGGACGACTTCGCCGATAATTTGGACGATATCCGTGGCTGCTCGAATGGCTTCAATTTCTGACGAATTCATAGGAGGCCGGCGTCCCCTCTCTTCCGGGTGTTATGGCAAATGACGATCGGGAAAGAAATGAGAAATCCGCTGTAAAATCGAACTCTATTAGGCGCTCGGGAGAGCGGCTCGAACGAGGTCTGAGACCAATTTTCCATCGGCTCGGCCCGTCACTTTGGGCTTCAATTCCTTCATGACCTTGCCCATGTCTTTCTGAGAAGTAGAACCGGATGCCTTTATGGCCTCTTGAATGAGCGCTTTGATTTCGCCTTCGCTTAAGGCCTTCGGCATAAAAGAAGAAATGACCTCGATTTCCTTCACTTCCTTCGCAGCCTGATCTTCGCGGCCAAATTTTTGAAACTGTTCAACAGACTCTTTCCGCTGCTTAATGAGAGACTGGAAAATCTGAAGGGCCTCTTCTTCGGTCACACCCGCTTGAGACTTTTCCACATCTTTGTATTTGAGTGCCGATTTCATGGCACGAAGGCAGTCCACCTTCACCTGATCCTTCGCAAGCATAGCCTCTTTCAACGCAGCCGCGATTTGGGATTCAAATGCAATCATTAGAATTTTTTACGGACAGAGCGTTTTTGAGCGGCAACTTGCTTGCGCTTTCGCTTTACTGAAGGCTTTTCGTAAAACTCGCGTTTACGCAGCTCGGTAAGCACGCCAGACTTTTCCACCATCTTCTTGAAACGCTTGAGCGCGCCTTCAAAGCTCTCATTATCTCGGATACGAATCATGGTCATAGAAGCCCAGAATCTAGGGGGACAACCCGGGAATCGTCAAATCCTTTTACCTGTTAATAGAGCTTCCATCGCACCTTTGCAGGCCTCACGAGTGGTCACCGGGGCCCAGTTCATGTTCGCAATCGTATCCGCCAAATTGCCATAGCTCTCCATGAGCGAAAAGTCACTGTAGAGGGTCTCCACCCGAGGGGGATGGAGCTTCTCTTTGGATTTGTCGTACATCTTTCGAAGCTCAAGGGCTCGAACCCCGTAGGCCTGAGCTCGCTTTTCTACTCGTTTACGCCATTCGGTCAAAAGCTTCGGCAGATCTCTGGGCCGAGGAATTCCCGGTGGTACGAAATCTGAAAAGTCCTTCTGCGCATAAAGGATGAGTTCTTGAAACCTGATTTTCCGCTCCGAATAATCCTTCAACTTGTTGGCAAATCTCACCGTCCGACGAAACAAATCCCCCTCTGACTCCCCAAATAAATCCTGGCCGTAAGATCCTTCCACTTGTTTCACGAATTTCTTTTTCACGGTGTCGAGCTCTTTCATTCTCTCTGCATGTTCTAGGGACGTAGGACCGTCGGGAAGTAAGTCGGCCTCCAGCGCCGCCAGTCGGAGGTGCAAATCCGTTTCCGCTTCTTCCTGCTCTTTAGATTTGAGTGGCAGCAGTTGAATGTCAGAAAGGGAGGGCACGCGAGGCGCCGAATTTCCGGAGGAAGGCGTCGTGGAGAATTGTGGAAGGAGCGAACGCAAATAATCCCAAAGCTTCCTAAAACTGGACGATGAAGAAGACTCGCCGCCTTTATTGAACGCTTTGTAAGATTCAAAAGAATTTGGAGTGAAAGTAGATTTTAGACCTCCAAAGAACTTCGAGAGAAATCCCGGTGATGAAGGTTTCTTTTTGGGATTGCGCGGGTCCATTTCGTAGGGCGTGAAATCGAGATTCGTTCGCACCTTACCATCCTCGGATCGCACAACCGTGCGCTGGTGACCTTCATTGGTATTGAGTTCATATAAATCTGGAGAGGGCACAGCCGAATCTCCGTCACCCTTCCTTTTGTTATAAAAATTGGGATGATTTTCCACGACTGGCCACTCGCGAGCATCTTTATTGTTTTCATCGGGAGTATATAAAAATCGAAGGACCGATTCCGCAAGCTCCCCCGCTCCGTCACATTGATAGCAAACAGTCCCCTCTGGATTCAAAAATCGAGTGAGGGAATGCATTTGAAAAATAAATCCCTCCGCAGCGGACTGAGGAAATCCGTCCGGAATCGGAAACTCCTCCCGATCCCAATCTTTTTTGCGAGGATCTCCCTCAGGAATGTAAGAGTAGAGCGAATTTTCCTGAAAGGATCGAGCAAGACGACGGGGATCATTATACAATGTCGGCAAGTTGCGGTTGAGCGCCTGAGGGAGATCCGCAGAAATTTTCTTCTCCCCGAAGTAATCTAAGACCTGCGCGGCCCACTTCACTCTTTCGAGATCCATGGTGAATAATTCGCGATCCCGTTGAGCGTATTGCACAATCTCATCATCAGACCAGTCCGCCGCCCCCCGAATGTTAGAAGCAAAGTAGGCCGTAAACTTCACTTCTGCGGTTTCATTCTTTAATTCGGGAATGTAGACAAATGTAAGTTCTTTCTTTTTGTCATACACAACGAAGGGCGGTCGTGATGAGGGCTTGTCATCTTTATATTGCACTCTCACTTCGACGGGTCGGAAGCCCAACTTCGTCGGAATCGAAAATCCGGGAACCTCTTCACTCACTCGAACAAATCCTGCTGAGTAGACGCCGAGCTCTCGCCTGAACGGCTCGAAATCCTCATAGGTGAAGTGGGGCGCTTCTCCGCCTTGTCGAACCCCTTCACCACCCTGCAAAATTAAAAGCTGATAGTCGGCGTGCCTATTCTTAAACAGATCGATCCATTCTTTGGGTCCAACGAGTAATTGCTCTTCCCGAAAGGAAGAATGAAACTTGCTGATAAATTTTTCAAATTCCTTCCAATCGGATTTGGCCGCCATATCAAAGTAGCCCTCCAAAATATAAGGAGGAGCAATGTTTTCGAGAGTAAGTTTAAATGCCGTCCTGTCTTGCAAGTTAGGGCGGCCATCGATCCAGGCCGGGGGATGAAAATTTAAGTATTTGTAGAGGTTGTATACACCGGCCGCAGTAGCAATACCCGCTGCATAAATTGCCAGGGCGGCAATGGGAACCATGATCGCGCGCTTCCAATTTTTCATCCGGAGGAAATAATTTTGAAAGTCTAAGCGGGCTCTGGAGATTTTGCCTTCAACCGGGGGCTCTGGGGTTCCCTCGCGGAGTAACTCCGGCCGCGCCCTTTGAGTCGCAAGAAGATCTCGATGCCTCCAAAAAGTGGCGGAGGCATTCGTCAAGTATTCAGGAGCTTGCCGAAGCATTTCCTCTCGGTAACCACTCATCTCCAGATGACCCAGAGAATCGCTCATGAGAGCGAGGCCCTTTCTTGCCACTTCATACGCAATCGTAAAGCCGGGAATCCCCACATTTTCACTTCCAAAGAGCTTCGAAAGTCGCTGTCTTAGCGATGGAACGTTTTCTACCCTCATGGGATCCAGTTGCCGCGCAATTGCCTCGAGGCGAAGCGCTCGATCTAAGGAGTCAATCACCACAGCCCTTTCAGCAGGAGTCGAACTGGCGGCGATTTCAGTTAAAGCATTTTGTAAAGACAGATCAAATCCCGTCGGATCCCCCACACTGGGCTTTTGAAAAGAGTTCAACGTTCGAAAAATTGGAATTCGGGAAAAAATCTTTAGTCCGAGCCATCCTCCCACGGAAGGAAGGTGAGATAGTTTCTGCAAAAGAAATCCGATGCCCCATGCCACTCCGCGAAGGGTTTTACTAAGATATTTTTTGGTTTGAATTTGCACCGTCTTTCTTTGAAGCGGTGTAAGGGTGTCCAAAAATTCCTTCAGAGATTTCGCATCAGTGAAAACCTTTCGATCGGAATAGACGAGACCGGCATCGACATCTTCTTTGCTCAAACGCACTGGGCTGGCACTTAACCATTTTCGAAAGGTGATGGGAGTCGGTTTGGTAGTTCGATACTCAACGGCGAAATAAAATTTTCCGGAATCGGCGACGATTTCGTAGGCGCTCTGTCTCGCGGCGTCGGAAAGATTTTGCAACTCCCTCGCCGTTTGTGATTTCCATTTGGCTACTTCCTGCGGAGGGAGATCTTGCGTTTTTCCGATTCGTTGCACCTCTTGCTGCTGCAAGCGAGAGACCATGTTTTTGTATTCGTGATGAGCTGCGGGATATTGATCTGGCCAAAGCGACGTAGAAATGTTTTTTGGAATGGAATGCTTTCTTTGTACGAATTCCTTTGCGATACGATCGGCCTCGGGAAACGACCTCTCGCGATCCATGTGATTCACGTAGCGTTTGACGAAAAGTTCTAGCGATCGCTTCAGTTCGTGATACGGCTCAAGCAGAAATCCTCGCGTACTTTGTGTGTTATCACCCAATCGATCGACAACGAGCCGAGTGTAGTCTTCAAAAAACTCCTTTCCCGCCAATAAGTGGGGGGCAAGAATCGAATTCTCCAGCTTGTCACTGATCGCCTTTCTGCTCTTTCCGTTTTCAATACTAAATATCTCCGAGAGAGGACGCGCGCTGGGAGTGGTGCGATCAAAAAGCCTGCTAAGATCCGCATCAGAAAACCGATCCAGAGTAAAATCTTCTTTAACTCTTTGAACTCCATCCGCAGTCTCACTGGAGCTCTTTGGGATTGCTTCAAAAATTTTGGTGAGTTCCGCCCCATGCTCCTGCCAATACATCTCGAAGCGCTCTTTCTTGAACTCTTGAAATAGTTTCAGGTCGTCCATCATGAGTCCCCCGAAAATCATCGAGGAAGGGAGGAGAAACAACATGAGCAAGGACAAACTTACAGAGCCAGTAGAGAGCCACTGCCAAGCGGTGAGCGAAACTAGGCCGAAAAAAATTAACAGACCTACTATGCGAAGAACATCGGCGGGGGTCCGGGCATACTTGCGGTAAGTCTCAAGGGCGCTCTGTTTTAGATCAGTATTCGGATCATCCCGCTTCCATTGTGCGATAATTTTCTTCCCCATTTGATCTTGCGCGTGAGAAATCGTTGGCCCGAAAAGGGAAAACAAAAATGGCAGAATTAACGCAAGTTTGCGCCAGACACTCACACCCCACTTAAAAAGCAAAGGTTGTGCCAGGTTTGTGGCCAAAAAGATCAGTTATTTCAATATCTTAGAATCGATTTTGCAGAGAGTTGGGACAACCAGTTCCCGTTTTTTACTTCGAGGGGGAGATTGTGAGAATGCCGCCCTCGGCCGCAAACTTACGAAGGGTTAAATTGATAAGCGATTGGTAAGGAATTCCCTCTTTTGCCCCCAGCTTTTTGTAAAACTCCAACACGTCCAAATCTATCCGCAATGTCTTCTGAACTTTGTTAGGCTTTGAAAACTTTCCACGAATACCATTCTTAAAATTATATTCCTTCCTCATATGATTTTCTTTCCTTCCTACTCGCCTTGCGAGTTGAGTGGGTCCCAATCAAACTACAACGTAGCTACATTGTAGGCCTATGTAAAACTTAGGCCAATAGGCCCTAATCCCCATCCGGAAGCCGCTTCCGGTACGACGCCTCGTGTGTGTGGAAGCCCTCTTCCTGAGAAAGCTCTACGGATTCCTGTTCAAAGCGCTCGAGCGCGGACTGATCGAATTCCATCACCGTGAATCGGCGCACAAAAGAGGCGGGGCTCATGGAGAGCGAATAGGCCGCTGAGCCAAGTGTGGGCACGGTTCCCGAAGGCCCGCCGACAAGTTCAATACTCACGGGCGGTGTGAAATGACCGAGGAGAATGCTCCCGCATTTCTGAATTTGAGAAACGTAACTCGCCGCTTGATCGACGACTAAACATAAAACGCCCGGCGCAATTTCATTCACGAGTTCGATGCCCTCATTGATCGACTTCGTTTTAAAAATGAGCGTGTGTTTTTCCAAACATTGCTGCGCACCCGTACGAGAGGAATCATCGCGTACTTGCGACAGAGCACGCGCCAATTCCTCCACCAACTTTTGCAACCATTTGGCATCGGATTGAAAAACGTAGATCTCCGCTTCGGGATCGCGATCCGCGCGACCGATGATGTCCGCCGCCACCGACTCCACATTGGATGAAGAGTCGCATAAAAATGCTGTTTCTGAGGGGCCCGTCAATCCATCCGTTCCGACGACCGCGGATAATCGAACTTTCGCCACTGCAGTTCGGCCATTTCCAGAGCCTACAATTTTATCCACGGGAGCTTCGTTCTTCGTTCCGTACGCAAGCGCCGCGAGCGCACCCACACTTCCGGAGACCAAAATTTTATCGATGTCCAAAAGTTTTGCGGCGTAAAGGAGCGCAGGTTCCACGAAAGGTTTTTCCAGTCGTGCTTTTGGCGGAGTTGCAACGATGAGTTCTTTCACGCCCGCCGTTCGTGCGGGAACCGCACACAAAATTAAAGTCGTAAAATAATTCGCTCGCCCGCCTGGCACATAAATTCCCACGCGATCGAGAGGTCGCACTTGTGTGCCCCAGTAGACCCCGGCTTCTTCCTGGGTCGAAAATGAATCCAACTTTAGTTCTTCTTGAAATCGCTGAACGCGCTCCACCGCATGATCGATGGCTTTTCGCACATCAGAAGGGACATGCTTATACGCTTTTTTGATATGGCTTTCATCCACCCACAAATCACTTTCTTTCAACGTGACTTCGTCATGTTGTCTCGCCCAATCCACAAGCGCGATTTCGCGATGCTGCTGGTAATGCCCGAGTGCAATGTCGACTTCGGTGCCATACTCTGAAAACAATCGTTCTCGACGCTTGCCGAGATTCGCGAGCGCATTTTTAAATTCCGGCGTGCCCGAGGAAAGAACTTTCATTCTTTCTCTCTCCTCACCTTGGCGCCAACGGCATTTAATTTTTCTTCCAACTTCTCGTACCCGCGATCGAGGTGATACACGCGGCTCACTTTGGTTTTTCCTTCCGCGGCCAAACCTGCGAGCACCAAACTCGCGGACGCGCGAAGATCCGATGCCATCACATGCGCCGCACTCAATTTCTCCACGCCTTCGATGACAGCCATGTTGCCCTTCACCTGAATTTGCGCGCCCATTCGACGAAGCTCCCCGACGTGACCAAACCGATTCTCAAAAACTTTTTCCGTGATCATGCTCGGAGCGCCAGCAGGAGACGCAACCGTCAAGCAAGCCATGAACTGGGCCTGCGCATCGGTGGGAAATCCCGGAAAGGGCGCCGTTTCGATTTGAATTGATTTTAATTTTCCAGACGGGGCCGTTAGTCGTACGTCATTCGCACCCTCCACCACTTCGCATCCCATCTCTCGAAAGCTTTGCAGCACAGCATTCATGGCGTTCGCCCGGTACGGAAAGCATCGAATGCTTCCACCTGTGATCGCGCCTGCACCCAAATAAGTGAGGAGCTGAATACGATCGGGTTGAATTTGCCAGGTCATCCCCTTCAAAGAATTCACACCGGTAATTTTAATCGTCGAGCTACCATGGCCTGTAATCTTGGCGCCCATCTTGATGAGTGCGTCGCACACTTCCGCCACCTCGGGCTCGCGCGCACAATTTTCCAACACAGTTTCGCCTTCCGCGAAAACGGCGGCGCTCACGAGATTGATCGTTCCTGTCACCGAGGGGAAATGCATGACGAACTTGCAGCCCTTTAATTTTTTGCAACGCGCTTTGATGTAACCGCCTTCCAAATCGATAGTCGCCCCCATCGCCTGCAATCCTTTCAAATGGATATCGACAGGGCGCTCACCAATCGCACATCCCCCGGGGAGCGAAACTTCAGCAGCGCCTGCACGCGCCAGCAGCGGACCCAACACCAAAATGGAAGCTCTCATTTTTTTCACTTCTTCATAGGGCGCAACCACGGAGGCGATCTTTGCGCATTGAAGAGCGCCCGAACTCAGTCGCTCCACGCCGAGACCTTTCAAAAGACGCAACATGCTTCGCATATCGGCGACATCTGGAATGTTCGTAAAGTGAACCGGCTCTTCGGTGAGCAAGCTCAAACAGAGCAATGGAAGTGCTGCGTTTTTTGCAGAGGGAACTTCAACGTCCCCATTCAGGCGACTTCCGCCTTCAATTAAAAGACAATCCATAGACTAAAAACTCTCCACCCATCTCTCATGAAAGAGATGAGGCCCATCATGCCACAGTCGTTCTGCCGCTTCGAGCGAAGAAAATAACTTCTCTGCTACCTGCACTCGCTGCGCTTCGCCATGCGTTTCAAACGCAATAAGCGACTGCTCCGCGCGAGTTCCAAAAAAGTTCTCTTGTATTTTTAAAAAAGCGCGAAGGCCGTCTTCTCCGCCCGAGAGCGCAAGCACGGGCTCATAATCTTGAATATCTCTGGATAATTGCGAGAGCTCCGCTCTCGGAATATACGGTGGGTTAGAAATCAAAATTGTCCAGGGCTCCACCCACTCCGTCTTTTCAAAATCAAATTTATGCACATTCACCGGCACCCGATGCTTTTCAATATTGCGCTTGGTGAGCGCCAACGCGTGATCAGAGATATCGAGCGCCATCACTCGAAAGCTTGGGCCTAAAATTTTGGATAATGTAACTGCAATGCAGCCCGATCCCGTGCCCACATCCAAAATCGTACCCGAAGAAAGCGAACGATCATCAATCCACTGAAGCACACCTTCCACTAAACTTTCTGTCTCCGGTCGCGGAACAAGCACCTGCTTCCGAACATCCATAGCGAGCCCGAAGAATTCTTTCACACCTAAAATTAAGGCGATGGGCTCAAAGGCTAAGCGTCTCTGAACCATGGCTTCAAGCTGTTCAAGGTCTGTGGATGAAAGGGCACGATCGTCATGAATCAAAACCTCTTCGGATGTGAGGTTCAACAGATGCGCAATGAGCAGCCGCGCTTCAAGCGCGCTCCGACTGGAGTTTACTACCTTCAGCCGTTGAGTAAGATCTTGCAAAGCTTGACGGACGACCGTCACGCCGATTCCGCCAGCAGTTTCGTGTATTCATCTTGCTGAAGCGACATCACAATTTCGTCTAAGTCACCCTCCATCACCATCGTCAATCGCTTCAAGGTGAGATTGATTCGGTGATCAGTCACTCGCTCCTGCGGGAAATTATAGGTGCGAATTCTTTCAGAGCGATCGCCCGTTCCTACTTGGGCTTTTCTCTGTGCGGCTCGATCTTGATCATTCTTTTGAATCTGCGCATCGAGCAATCGAGTGCGAAGCACCTTCATGGCCTTTGCTTTATTTTTAATTTGCGAACGCTCGTCTTGGCAGATGACGACGGTATTGGTGGGAATGTGCACGACTCGCACTGCGGAGTCCGTAGTGTTCACACCTTGCCCGCCTTTTCCACCAGCGCGAAACACATCGATGCGAAGATCCTTCTCTTCAATTTTTACATCGGCCTCTGTGGCTTCCGGCATGATGGCCACGGTCACCGTGGAGGTATGGATTCTTCCGCTGGCCTCTGTGCTTGGCACGCGCTGCACGCGATGCACTCCGGATTCATATTTCATATGCGTGTACGCGTCTTGGCCCTCGATGGAAGCCACCACTTCTTTGTAGCCACCCTTTTCCGCAAAGGATTCGCTCAGCACCTCGATGCGCCAACCATGTTTGGCAGCGTACTTAGAGTAGAGTCGAAGCAAGTCGCCCGCGAAGAGCGCGGCTTCTTCACCACCCGCACCTGCGCGAATTTCTAAGAAAATATTTTTTCCGGCGTGAGGATCTTTGGGCAGTAACTCGACGAGAATATCTCGCTCTAATTGAGGCAACTCTCGATTCAAATCGCCGAGCTCTTCTTCAGCGAGTCCCGCCATCTCTCCGCCTGCCTTTAACATCTCCTCGGCTTGGTCGCGCTGAGAGCTCTTTGCTAAATAAGCCCGGGCGAGATCGACGAGTTTATCCAACTGCGCACGCTCTTGCGAAAGTTCGCGAAAGAGATTCGCCTGCGAGATGACAGCCGCATCCGTCAGCTGATGAGTGAGATGCTCATAGCGATCCAGAGCTTTTTGAAGTCTTTCCTCGAGATTCATTGGGGCCCACAAATGAAATCGGCCGCCCAAGATCTTTGGACAGCCGATTCCTCATTTTAAAATTTCGTTCAGCTAAGCTTTTTTAGCGTACTTCTTCTTGAACTTCTCGATGCGACCTTCCGTATCCATCACGCGCACAGCACCCGTGTAAAACGGATGGCAAGCGCTGCAGATTTCCACGTGAATGGAAGCCTTCGTCGATCGGGTCACAAATTCAGACCCGCAGTTGCAAACCACTTTGCAAGGGATGTAGCTGGGGTGAATATCTTTTCTCATACTTCTTCCTTTTCAAATATTCGTGGTGCGCTTCCGTCCAAACCACCCTTTCTTCGACATTGGGTAGGTGATCTGCTGCGCACGCTCGCAGATCACTACTGATTCATGCTCTCTAAAAACTCTTTGTTGGTTTTTGTCTTTTCGACCTTATCCAACAAAAACTCCATACTATCGATGGGTGAAAGCGGCGCTAGCAGCTTCCTCAAAACCCATACCCTTTGGAGTACGTTTTGGGAAAGCAAAAGCTCCTCTTTACGGGTTCCAGACTTGTTAATGTCGATGGCCGGGTAAGTCCGCTTGTCCGCCAATTTGCGATCCAAAACGACTTCCATATTACCGGTGCCCTTAAATTCTTCGAAAATGACTTCGTCCATCCGGCTTCCGGTTTCAATCAGGGCCGTGGCGATAATCGTCAAAGAACCACCCTCTTCCACGTTACGGGCGGATCCGAAGAATCGCTTCGGGCGGTGGAGGGCATTGGCGTCCACCCCTCCGGAAAGAATCTTTCCAGATGGAGGAACCACGGTGTTATAGGCACGGGCCAACCGAGTGATGGAGTCCAAAAGGATCACCACATCGTGACCGTGCTCAACCAAGCGCTTTGCCTTTTCGATCACCATTTCGGCCACCTGAACATGGCGCTGAGCCGGCTCATCAAAAGTAGACGAAACCACTTCGGCCTTCACGTTTCTGGACATGTCGGTGACTTCTTCGGGCCGCTCGTCGATGAGCAACACGATCATCTTAATGTCGGGATGATTTCGCGAGATCGAGTTGGCGATACTTTGCAGAATCATCGTCTTACCCGTTCGTGGAGAAGCGACGACTAAGCCCCGCTGACCCATTCCAATCGGACATAAGAGATCCATCACCCGACCGGTGTAGTTGTCGGGATCCGTTTCCAACTTTATCTGACGATTCGGATAGAGCGGCGTGAGATTATCAAATAGAATTTTATGAAGCGCGGCTTCCGGCTTGTCATGGTTGATGCTCTCCACTTTGAGCATCGCGAAATACCGTTCGCCCTCTTTGGGATGTCGAATTTCGCCGCTTACCGTGTCACCCGTTCTCAAATTGAAACGTCGCACTTGCGAGGGAGAGACATACACATCGTCTGGTCCCGGCAAGTAGTTGAAATCCGGTGAACGCAAAAATCCGAAACCGTCTGGAAGAACTTCCAGAACGCCTTCGGAATAGACCGCCACATTCAACTTCGCCGAATTTTTCAAAATCGCAAAAATGACATCTTGTTTACGGAGCGAACTCGCGTTCTGAACGCCATACGATTCCGCGATTGCCACCAATTCCGCTGCCGGCTTGGCTTTTAATTCTTTCAGATGGATTGTCGTGCTTGGCGCATCGGAGGGAACCGCGCTTCCGGCCATTGCTTCGGCGGAAAGCCCCTCCATCTCTCGCGTATCGTCCGTGGGAAGTGCCTCGTTCTCGGCATTTGCCGCTACGGCCGCCGCCGCTTGGGCTTGCGCGACCATTTCTTCGTCGTGATTCCAGCCACCTTCGTACTGTCCAACTCCCCCTTCATAGTTGGGGTTATGTCCGCCTTGATGGTTCGAGCGGTAGCCACCGCCTCGACCGCCACGGCCGCCTCGTCCTCCGCCACGACCGCCTCGTTGATTTCGATTTCGATCACCTCTGCCGCCACCGCCTCGGTTATGGCCACCGCCACCGCCGCCGCTTCTGCTTTCTTGGTTCACTTGAATCTCTACCACCTTTCTTGGGGACGCCTCTTCGGCGCCTTCGGCTTCGCCACTGGGATTGGATGACGGATCAGAAATCGTCTTTACCATTCGTTGGTCCTTCTCTCTCGTACGTATGTTCTGGATTCTTTTGTTCTGAATTGATGATTTTCGAAGCTTTTACCTGCTTCGCTCAAATCCCTGATTTTCCTTTGAATTAGGTTGCCACTTGGCAACTGTCAAGATTTTATCCTTCATCCTGAAGGAGCTTCGGCCATGAAGACCCGAAGCTGACTTCATTATAACGGACATTGCGGATTGCCGCATGTCGCACGCAGATTGCCCTTTGAGTTGTAAAAAAAACGAGTTATTTTCGGAGCTTAATCTGAAGCGGCTAAAGAAAGACATTGATTCCCACGCCCGCCAACGAATCGAAGACCTGCGGCGTCAAATTGAAGAACATAATCGACTCTATTATGAACTCGACCAACCCACCATCTCCGACGCCGAATACGATAACCTCGTTCGCGAACTGAAGAGCCTAGAAAAGAAGCATCCCGAATTTCAGATTCAAAAGTCTGTCACTCAAAAAGTAGGAGCAAAACCCCGCGCCGACTTTGCAAAGGTAAAGCATAACGTTCGGATGATGAGTTTAGACAATGCTTACTCGGAAGCCGAAATGATGGACTTCGAGAAGCGGGCTCTCAAAAATTTTGGCTCGTCCGGAGATCGTCCTAAAGGGTGGAAGTACTTCGTCGAGTACAAAATGGACGGGCTTGCGATCGAGCTCATCTATCGGAAGGGCAAACTTGAAAAGGCATCCACCCGCGGCGACGGCGAAGTGGGCGAAGATATTACCGAAAATGTCCTCACGCTTTCGACAGTGCCAAAGACGTTGAAGACTCCCCTCAATTTAGAAATCCGTGGCGAAATTTTCATCGAAAAAAAAGATTTCGAAAATCTTAACAAAGAAAGGCAAAGAGAAGATCTCCCCACTTTTGCAAATCCTCGAAATGCCGCCGCGGGAAGTTTGCGACAGCTCGATTCGAATGTCACTGCGAAGCGCCCTCTGAAAATGTTTTGCTATGGCTTAGGATTACCTCTCGACTGCAAAGTGCGCGAGCAGTCAGAACTCATTTCGTTTTTAAGCCAACTCAACCTTCCCACAAATCCACATCATGCGCTCTGCTCCAAAATGGAGGAGGTCTTCGAGTTCTATCATAGAGTGAGACAGAATCGAGAGGCGCTCCCCTATGAGATCGACGGCATTGTCGTAAAGCTAAATGATTTTCGTTTGCAGGAAGAGATCGGCTCAACCTCGCATCATCCTCGGTGGGCTACAGCCTTTAAGTTCGATCCGCCCATAGCCGTCACAAAACTGAAAGACATTCAGATCCAAGTGGGTCGAACGGGAGTGCTCACCCCCGTCGCCATTTTGGAACCTGTGAGCGTAAGCGGCGTTACGGTTGGTAACTGCACGCTTCATAATGAGGAAGAAATCGAGCGACTCGATGTGCGCATTGGCGACATCGTAGAACTCGTTCGATCGGGTGACGTCATACCGAAGATTTTGCGTGTGCGGGAAGACGACAGAAAGAAATCGCTGCCCAAATATAAAATGCCCGAGATGTGTCCGTCTTGCGGGACGAAGGTCGTGCAGGAAGAAGGGTTTGTGGGCCGACGATGCCCAAATACGAAAGGCTGTCCCGCACAAATTCTTGGACGACTCATTCACTTTGCGTCGAAGGACGCTCTCAATATGGAGGGCGTGGGTCCGCAGTGGATCGCACAGTTTATCCAAAGAAACTGGCTGAAAAATCCGTCTGATTTTTTTGCTCTCACGGAACAACAGCTCCTCACTCTAGATCGGATGGGCGAGAAGCTCGCGCAAAAGCTCATTGCCTCCATTCAGTCTCGAAGAGACACGACGCTCGGTCGCGTTTTGTACGGGCTCGGAATTTTTCACGTGGGGGAGACGCTTGCTCACAAACTGGCAGATCGCCTGCATTCTCTAAGCGATCTCTTGAAGATAACGAAGGAACAGCTCCTTGAAATCGAAGATGTGGGCGAAGTTGTGGCAGATGCCATCTTAAAATTCGTGAAAGAAAATGCCGCCGAAATCAAAAAATTGGAAATGCTAATCACCTTTCAGGCGCGAAAGGAAAAATCAGGCCCTTGGCTCGGTATGAATTTTGTTCTGACGGGAGCGCTCAGCTCCATGACTCGATCTGAAGCTCAAACGCAAATTGAAGACTTGGGTGGGACGATTCAGTCGTCTGTCTCAAAAACGACTTCTGTGGTGGTCGTCGGCGAAGATGCCGGAAGCAAATTGGCGAAGGCGGAAAAATTGGGCATTGCCACCTGGGACGAAAAGCGATTCGGCAAAGAGCTCAAGAATGCTCGATCTTAAATGAGCATCATTTTTTTCCAAAGAGCCTTTTAATCCAGGTTTTTCGTTGAGCGGCATCTTCCTTGGATTGAGAAAAGCTTTGCACGAGAGCCGCTCTTTCAGATTTTGCTATCTTCGCTGCTTCCGCGATTTCTCGAGAAGCATGGGCTTTGCCCACCTGCTTACGAAGCGCCTCCTGCAGTTGGGGCACGGTCACAAAACCTGCAAATAATAAAATCTGACCCAACTTGAGAGGTCTTTGCCCTGTGACAACCATTTCCTGTTGATACTGAAGAGCTTGAGCGAGTTGGGGAATGGTTACGATCTTGGACTCCAGTAGAATCTGGCCGAGCTTTTGATCTTTTGAACTGGGAACGACAGGAGAAGACATGCGGTCAGTATAACTGAACTCTTGGTTTAGTAGCCGCAGGCTTCCCAGGCGTATTTAACAGCCTTTTCTTGCGGGCTCATGAGGATTTTTCCATTCTCCAGAACTTGGCGGGGGTAATAAGCACGCGCGGCCCTCAAGAGAGCGGCTTTCGCATCTTCAAAAGTTGCGGAGGGAGTGAGGTAAGAGGTCAGCGCTCGATACCAAATTCGAATAGCCGTATCGATTCCAATACCCGTCACTGCTGCTCCTGAAACGGGATGAATTCCGCCTTTCGCGACCAAATAAAAGACATAATTTGGAATCCCGGAGAGTGAATGAACGTCCATTTGATAAGGGGAGATTTCATCTTTATGAATTGGTTGCTCAGATTTTCTAGGATCGTCGATGTAGCGAATGGCATCATCTTCGATCCCAGGCGTGTAAGCATCTTCTGCAATTTTCCAAATCTTGTCCGACTCCCCTTTGGCATTCCGCTCGATGGCAACGGCAAAAACGTCGGAAATGGATTCGTTGAGGGCTCCAGACTCGCCGTAATAGTAAAGTCCTGCTTCCGCGGCCGTGATGCCGTGAACGAGTTCATGGGCGACGATATCAAGCGAGACGACCGGCCCAAAATAAAGCCCGTCGCCGTCTCCGAAATACACAGCCTCGCCGTTCCAGAAGGCATTCGGATAACTTTCTCCGTAATGCACGTAAGCGGATTGGAGAGGTTGTCCATGAATGCTCATGCTGGGAGTGGGTCCATTTACTCCGTTCAATCCATAACGATTAAATCGAAGTCTAAAGAAATCCATTGTCACACTCATGCCCCATTGCACGTCGACCGCAGCTCGATGCCGCTCATCTGCCCAAAGATTATTTTTATCATGAAAATTGGAAATGCTATCGAGCGAGTATCCAAATCCCGCATCGAAGGTGCCAATGAAGCGCGTTGGATCCTGAAGATAATATCGATCTTTAGTGCTGGAGTAGATGGTTTTAAGAGGGAGATTCGCACCGCTATAAAGAGAATGTCCTCGGCCGCGTCTCCATTCCAATTTGAGATCATCATAGGTGAATAACAAGCCACCGTTATGCGCATCGATAAAATAGACAGGGTGGCCCGTTCGCCAGGAGCCGTCTTCTCGAACTAGACGGACTTCGTAAGCTAACCGGAACTGATCTCCGAACTTCGCGATAAGAAGCGTGACCTTAGGTTCTTTCGTGAAACAATCGCCGCAGCCGTAAGTGGTAAGAGCGGTGGCGAGGGCATCAGCTTCAGAGATGGTGGGGACGGTATTAATCTGAAGATCGCGCATCAAATTGTCGGTGGTGCCCGCTACCTGACCATTGGGATCGAGATGCAAAATCGCCGAAGCGCCATGCACTTCCAGTCCATCGTAATGCTGAGCCACGCGCACATGCATTTGGTTTGAGCCATCAATAAAAACTCTTTTGGAAAAGAGCATGTTTTTGGAAGCAGAATTAAAGGAGCCGCGGAGGTTTTCCAAGTGATCGGCGCCTAATCGAGTGGCATCACGTTCCGTGAGATTCAAACTCGCGATGGAGATAAAGATATAGGACAGTAGACCAATGTTCACGGACTCGCTCCTCTAGGTTCTCTTCGAGTTCTGCCTGAACTCGCGTGAACAAGAGTCTTTGCAAGGCTCGTGCCGGAGAGGGCGTTGATGCCACGGTGAAAAACAAGTGCGTTTTTAGGGGGTTAGATAGAAGGATTTGGAGTTGAATGCCCCTTTAAAGCGGCATGGTTGTCGCAACAAGGAATCCAAAATCGATATCAGTAAATCGCTTCGCGGAGCTTGGCGCTGATCCAGTCCATTGCCCATACGACGATGGCGATGATGATCACGATCGTGCCGACTTCGCTCCAGCGCGCGAGCCCTTGATATTGCATGAGCAGCGTTCCCACCCCGCCACCGCCGACAAGGCCGATGATGGTGGCCATACGAATATTGATGTCCCAGCGGAAGATTGTGAAGGCCAAGTAAGGCAATACAATTTGAGGAACCACAGCATACCAAACGGTTTGAATTCGACCCGCACCAGTGGCCTCAATGGCTTCAATAGGTCCGCGTTCAATGCTTTCGATCTGCTCTGAATAAAGCTTCACGAGCGAAGCAATGGAGTGAAGCATGAGCGCGAGCATCCCTGCGAAAGGCCCAATTCCCACCCACACGGAAAAAACAATCGCCCAAATGAGCGGCTCAACGGAACGCGTAAAATTAAAAATGAATCGGAGGACGACGTAGAAACTCTCACCAAGAGGACTTCCCGCCACTAAATTTTTGGCACAGAAAAAGCTCGCGACAAACGCAATGGGAATGGAAAGCGCCGTGGCCATAAAGCCGATAAAGATCGTCTCGATCATCTCACTGCAAACGACGCCCACAATTTCTAAATTGGGTTGCAGTAAAGCCATAAAAATTCGTTGTGCGCCTTGAAGTCCATCCGCACTCACCAATGACGGGATATCCACTCCCGTCATGAGCCATCCCAACCAGAAGGTTAGGAAGATGAGAACTCCCCCTAAAATTTTCGAGAATTTAGCCGCACGCGTTTTTTCGTTAATGCGGACATTTTGTTTCAGAAACCGATTCACCCGATAAATGATGAGCTGGCCGATGGAGCCCTCGTAAAAAGTAAAAATGAACCCGGCCACTAAACTTGCTCCCGCCATCGTCCACAGGATCCATGCGGTGGGAGTCTTGGTGTCGTTTAAATAAAGATCCAAGTAATAAACGAGAAATCCCAAATAAAAGACCAGAATTGAATTGAGTGCGAAAATTTTGCGTTGAGCCTTCGAGAGCTCACGAGCCACCCGGTTTTCATGGTCGGACATCTGGACTGCTCCGTCCTTAACGGCATGCATACTCATCAGTGCACTTCTACTTCCGTGGCTTCTTCGCCGTAAATTCTACGGAACCACTCTTTATCTATTTCCTTAGAACTTCCTTCAAACACCACTTCGCCACCTTTCAGCGCGACCACTCGAGTGGTGTACTGTCGAACGAGGCTTAAAAAATGCAAATTACAGACGATCGTCTTGCCCAACTTCTTATTCGCAAATTCCAAATAGCGCATGACGGAGTGAGAAGTCGCCGGATCCAAACTGGCAACGGGCTCATCGGCTAAAAGAATTTCAGGATTTTGCATGAGGGAGCGTGCAATGGCGACCCGCTGTTGTTGACCGCCGCTCAATTCATCGGCCCGAATGTTGGCTTTCTCTGCTAAACCCACAGTCGCCAAATGTTCGATGGCCTCTTTGCGATCCGCTTCCGAAAATCGCTCCAAAAGACTCCAAAGCGTCGGCATATGTCCCAATTTTCCAGAAATCACATTCGTCAAAACTGATTTGCGCTTTATGAGATTGAAATGTTGAAAGATCATGCCAATTTTCTTCCGGACTTCGCGCATTTCCCGATGCGAAATGTGAGTAATATCCTGATTATTGAAAAGAACTTTCCCCGAGGTGGGTTCGATCAATCGATTCAGACATCGAAGCAAGGTCGATTTTCCGGAACCACTCAGACCGATGACGCCTAAAAATTCGCCCTTCTGAATGTTAAATGAAACATTTCTCAGCGCGTGCACGCCGTTATCGTAAACTTTTGAAATATTTTTGATCTCGATATGATTCAACGCGACCTCAGATCGTTCCTCAGGAGTTAAAGCCTCTGCCTTCATGCTCAGCTCTTCTTTCGGAGAAGATTTTCTAAATCCATCGCCGTATCTAAAATCACTTGGCGAATACCATCGTAGTCTTTATCCGACACTTTAAATAAACCGGTTCCGGTCGCTAAGATTTGCAACATTTTCTTCCCATCCTCCGTCTTCGCAAATTCTAATAGCCCTTCGATCACGAGATTTCTCAACTCTTCATTTTTCACAGGATCCTTCAGAAGATCTGCCCTCATGACCCAGGGTTCATTGGGAATTTCATCCGTGAAACCCACTATCTTCACTTTATCCTCCACATCGGGGAACTGAGTCTTTACACGCGCTCGCGCATCTCGAATGACCTCTACCTTCTTGCCATTTTTTTCTTCAATGCCAGGCGTGCTGTAGTAGGTAGCGCCGGCGTCGACTTGACGCTGATAGACCATCGTAATGACGTTGTCGTGCTTCTGCGCAAAAACGGTTTCGCCGAGCTTTACACCATTATCCCGAATCATTTTGAGCGGCAGGACATAACCTGAGGTCGAAGCAGGATCGACGAACGCAAAACTTTTCCCTTCCAGGTCTTTCACCGATTTAATTTTGGCATCCTTGTGCGCTACGATCTGGGCCTTATAGGTCTTTTCTCCATCTCCTCGAATCACAGCGAGCACCGCCGGCATGTCGTACTTCTTAATATCGCGGCCCAAAATGTAGCTAAAGGTCGTCACCGCCGCAAAATCGGCCTTTCGCGTTCCAAACGCTTCGATCACAGCGATGTAACTTGTTGGCACCGCCGTTTTTACATAGAAACCCGTGGGCGCATTGTGGAGTTTTTTAGAAATGTATTCGGAGAGGAACTTCGAAACCGAATTTGCCGTCAGGGTGATTTGCTCGGAGTCCACGGAAGGCACAAAATACATCGTGAACGGTCGACTTTTCGAGCCAACCGGCTGATTGGCGCAACCTGCCGCCGATAAGACGAGCACGCTTACCGCCAACATCTTAAAAAGACTTTTGAATTTTCCCACACCCATCGATTCAGAATTCCTCATGCGTTCCTCGCGTTTGCATTCGTGAAGTTGACTGAACAACGAGAAGTTTTAGACGAATCGGAAGCTCGGGCGCCAGAACAAATGCCTGGAATACGGTTAATTCTCGGTTGGCTTTCCAGAAACCGACGAAATCAGCCAAAGTACGATACACACGCCTATAATGGTGATTTGAGCGACCGTCGTTTCTAAACTGGGATAAATCCCAAAGATCGGAAAATGCGGGGTCCAATCTGCGGTGGTAATTGGAAGCCATCCGACCTCTTGGAATGCATGAAATCCTTTACCCACAAGGATGATCGACAGTATCGCCATGACCCACGAGGAAATGGCGAACATCTGACGTACAGGAATGCGGACACTCCATTTGAGAAGCGCCCAAGCTATTCCAAATACGGCGACGAATGCCAGAACAACACCCGAAAATACGAAACTTTGCGATCCAGATCCCCCTTGTAGGACGAGAGCTCTCATAAATAAAACAGTCTCCAACGCCTCCCGAAATACCGCGATAAACGCCAACCCAAACAGGCCCCAACGCCCGCTTCCCTCCAAAGCAGTTCTAACCCGACCGTCGATGAAGCTCGTCCAGCGTTTGATTTCTGACTTTGAATGCAACCAAAAACCCATGTAGAGAAGCACCACGACGGCAAGTAGGGCGGCGAATCCTTCCGTGAGTTCGCGTTGCGCTCCTGAAACTTTCATAACCCATCCTGAAAATACCCAAGCGATTAGTCCAAGTAACACCGCGACCACCCAGCCCGCATGCACAAAGGGTTTTGCTCGACGAGCTTTCGTCGCGCGAATGACCCCCAGTATGGCCAATAAGATTAAGACCGCTTCGAAGCCTTCTCGAAGGACGATCCCAAATGCCAGAGAAAACGTGATCCAAGGTGAAGAAGAATCTTTCGCCTGCTGCAGAAGAGTCTTGGCTTGGTTGAGATAGGACTGAGCTTCTTGAATGGCCGGCTCCAATTCTTCAACACCTCTTTTTTTTCCGATCACGGATCTCACTCGAGCCATTGAAGTCTCGAGTTTCATCACGAACTTTGAATCCATCGACAGAAGGGTTGGCTCCAAAGGCTCTACGCCATCTAAGTAAGCCATTGCCGCTTTAGACATCGCCTCTTTTGTATTTCCAGCTCGGTAAAATTCAAGTGCATCCGTTAGATGCCGATCCGCGGTATCTAGAGAGGCTAAAAAAGCTCCAGAGTCATCGTCGGAACCAGCGCTCTTTGTTCGGAGGATTGCCAACTGATCTTCTGAATCTTTATCGGAGAGTTGCCACTCGGTTTTCAATTCTTCGTCCGTCTTTTGAGCGGCGTCATCCAGGGAAATTTGAAATGCCGCAATCTTTTCCGGATCGATGGACTTTGCGCGATCGGCATAGCGCAAAGAAAGGATATAAAAGGAAAGGTCCCAAATATCGCGATCTTTCAAATGAGGATAGGCCGCCATCCCCGTTCCAGGAATTCCCAAACGAATCACGTTGAAATTGTGGAAGGCATTGAGAGCCTGCATGTATTCACCATCATGAAAATTCCGTGGGGCTGGCTCTAGTCCCTTGGCTGCGGGACCATCGCCCCGTCCTTCCGATCCGTGGCAAGATATGCACTGAGCCTGAAAAATGGATTTTGCATTCTCAAAATTTGGCCAACTCTCAGGCGACATATTTAATTTTGAAATTTTTAGAACGTCCGACTTAATCGAAAGCGCCATTTCAGAGACCTTCTCAGCATCCGCTTTGCTGTGAATGAGTCTTTGTAGGTTTTTTGCTCGTTCAACGACGGGATGATAATCCGTGGAGTCCAGTCCTCCCGCAATTTTTAGGACTAAGTCCGCGAATTCAATTTGTTCATTGTACTCAAACTGTTCAATGACCTTTCCATCCCGAACCGCTCCGCCGTAATCCGCAGCTAAATAATCGAGCAAGTGTACGATCGCCCTCGGAGAACTTTCAATCGGAGACTGAGCGCGAAGCGCTGTGGAGCTCAGTCCAAGTAAAGTCAAGAGAATGGCTCGACCGAAGAGCCTCGACAATTTCATCCTAAAATCTGACATAAAACGTATTGATAACTATTATCAACTACGACGCGAGGGCCCGGGTCAATTGAAATAGCGGAAATTAGAGGAAGAACGTTATGCCCTGCGACGCAGGGCCAGCTTAGGAAGTTCGAAGATGAAGTCCGCCCCCGATCCGAGATCGGATTCCACCCAAATTCGGCCTCCATGAGATTCAATGATCCCCTTCACTAAAGCCAATCCGATGCCAGTTCCCGTTTTGTCGGGAACATGAAGGCGTTGAAAAATTTGGAAGATCTTATTGTGGAATCTCGGATCAATGCCGATGCCATTATCACTGATTCGAAAGCGGTGGACCGAACCTTCATCCTCCGAAGAAATTCGAATGGAGGGGACATTGCTTCCACGATATTTAATAGAATTGCTTATGAGATTTTGAAAGACCTGCAAAACTTGACGACGATCGACGCTCAAGGTGGGGAATTTGCCCTCACAAGATATTTGAGCTCTAGATTCAGCAATTGCCACTTTCAGATTTGAGAGCGCCTCTTTTAAGAGCTCGTCGATCGACACCGCTGTGAGATCGGTCTTTCCATCGATGGCGCGAGAATAGGTTAGAATATCGCGGATCATCGCACTCATTCGTCTCGACGCTTCCACCACCTGCTCCATAATGGATTTCGATTCACTGGAAAGTACGTCGGATTCCCTCCGTCTCAACAGTTCCAAGAAAATTGAAATCGTGCGAAGAGGTTCCTGAAGATCGTGCGAACAGACATAGGCAAATCTTTCTAGATTTCGGTTGGATCTTTCCAACGCCTTTGAATGTTGGATTAATTTTTCTTCTGATTCGCTTCTCGAAAGAGCATTTGCAAACACCTCCGCCAGAATCTGCAAAGTCGTCACCATCTCTCGGCTCCAGGGCGTTTCCGTTACATAGTCAGCGCAGATGTAGCCCCGAGGAGGTCCCTGGAATTGCAAGCTAATGACGAGGCAGGACTTTACACCTCTTTGAATCATTGCATTTCTGTCAGCCTCTGCTTCAGAAGGAAGATCCTCCAAACGGTCAATTTTAAAAATTCCGTAAGAGTTCAATATTTGCAACGAGTACGGAAAGCTGGATGCCCGTATATCTTGGAATTGCGCCAAGTCATTCGCGGTCCCTTCGCGATTCCACTGATAGATCATGTCGGTGACGTCTCCGTTCGGACGATTGATAAAAATTCCAAATTTATCGAGTCCGAGAGTTTCACCAATTTCTTTTATTGAGAGCTCAATTTCTGAGAGCGGTGAGATTTCGGTTTTATTTAAAAGTCGCTTCGTGATTTCCAGAAGTAGATTTTCATATCGAAGTCGCTTTCGAAGTTGGATTTCTTCAATTCGTAGTGCTCTGGCCTCCGCTTCGGAAAGTCTTTGCTCTAACTTAAATTTTAAATATCCGACCCCGATTGCGGTAATGATGGCCGTCAGAGAAAAGATGCAAATCTTCACTATGTTCAAAAAATGAAAATAGTCTTCGAGCCCACTCAACCCTACGAGGTAAACGAGGTAACTTGCGATCGAGCAAATCGCGATCACTGCGGCGTCAACGGGTCTAAACGCCGCCGCAACCATTCCAATTCCCAAGAGAAATAAAGGTTGAGGGCTGACTCCCCCAAGGGATCTCGAATTTAGAACGAAGTGAAAAATCGTGAGAATGAGAGCAGGTATGAAAATTGCGACAACAAGTCCATTTTTGAAGGGTTTTCGCATATGAGGGTCTCGCTACTATCGGATGTCCAATAGATTGCAAGGCCAACGAGCGAGCGAAGTCAGGCGAAAGTCCTAATGCCTATTATGAGACCGAAATGATTCAGTTTTTTGCGGCCTCATTTCGAAGTGGAATTGTATAGATCACCTCGCGACCCTCCACGCGACTCTCACACGAGAGCCACTGCGCCTTAGACGGAAAGGGGATTTTTCCCGCGAGAAAAGATCGCTGAGATTCCTTGAGAAGCACTACCTCGGTTGAAATCTCCTCCCGAGCTACCGACGTACACTTCACTGCGGAAGGACTTCCCGCCAAAACTTCGACCGTTGTTCCAACACTTTGATTCGGCCGGGGAGAAATGACTTCGAAATGTTTTGGAGTACCCTTCAGCTGAATCGAGATTCGATGGGGAGGATCGATCAAGAAAACATTCTTCGATTCGTCTAAATAAGATACTCGCCAATAGATCGTCTGATCGGAGTCCCAAAAGCGCTCTAACACCGACGCCTTTGAAAACTCCGAGCCCGAAAATAAAATCTGCGTGAAGCCCAAATCCTTTGCGACTTCAATTCGATAAGAGGCGGCATCTGGTCCATTTTGCCAGGTCATCTTTAAATTTTGCGTCCAAGGATTGAGCTGAACGTCCACATCGCCAAATTGAGCCGCCACAACGAGCTGGGATTTCGAGCCTTGAAATCGATTTCGATAGGCGTCGAAACTCTCTACGTCGAATTGTCCTCGCGCTTCACCCGCGCGCCAGTAAAAACTGCCGGGAGCCAAATCCTTAAAAACCCATTGAGAAATTAGGCGATCCGATTCCCAATGCATTTTGGAAAATTCTCGATCCTTTGCGACGACCAATCGAGCGGGTTCTTTCCAAGCTATTTTATAACCTGGTGAGGATTCAAAGGGCACTAGGACAAGGAGTGCGCGATCGCTGATCAATTTCGCACTTGGAATCGAAGCCTCTGGAAGACTTTCCTCCCTCGGCTTTGAAGTGACAGGTTCTACCTTTTTGGGCGTGGCCGCTACTTTCGGTTTCACAATGACATCGGGTTCAATCACCGAGGGCGGTGGAGGAGGAGGTACGAGTTCCGGCACCGAGGGGGATGCCGTGGCTGACGGAGCGGCACTAGGGGATGATTCAGAAATGACTTTTTCGGAGCGAGACTTCCACCAGAAAATGCCGCCGCCTAACAGAGCCGCCGCCGCTCCGGCCAAAACTGTTTTCGTGATCGCTCGCTTCAATTTCTGACGTTTGCCTCGAATAACGAACGAGGCCTTCGCAGGATCTTTTAAAAAAGAACGCAGAGCTTCATTGTAAGGAAAGAGTCCGCGGCGTTTAAGCAGGTCATCAATATCGGCAATCATCAAATCGACATTCGCATATCGTTTCGTAAGATCGACCTCTAAGGCTCTGCTAAGAATTCTTTCGAATTCATCGCTTAAATCCGGATTTTTTTTCTGAGCGGGGTCAAAACTTCCTCGCACGATCTTGAACCACACCGTTGTGGTCGAATCACCCTGTTGTTTAAATGCATGCGTTCGAGTCGCAAGCAGATAGAGCACCAGTCCTAAACTAAAAATATCACTTCGCTGATCGAGAGGACGTCCTTCAATTTGTTCAGGCGAGGAAAAGCTCGGAGTGCCTACAAAAATTCCCTCTTTGGTAAAGCCGTCGTCTTGATTGGTGAATTTGGCCAAGCCAAAATCGGAAATCTTTACGCCTAACTCAGGATGAATGAGAATATTGGCAGGTTTTATGTCGCGATGCGTGATGCTCTTTTGGTGAGCAGCCTTTAACCCCTGAAGCATTTCCATCGCCAACATGAGGACATAGTCTTCTGGGATTCGGGGAATACTTTTGACCAATGCTGAAAGAGTGATTCCCGGCATGAACTCGACCACGAGTGCCGCACGCCCTTCATGTTCAAAAAAATCGTAGACCGTTACGACATTCACGTGACGAAGCTGGGCCACGACCTTTGCTTCATTGCGAAAGCGTTCGACGACATCTTTCCGCGCTTCCAAATGCTCGTGCAAAAGTTTGATGGCGACTTCGCGATTGAGAACATTGTCGAGTGCACGATAGACTGTTGCCGTGCCGCCCTTTGCGACTCGCTCGACGATGGTATATTTGCCAAGTTTTTTGCCCACAAGAGAATCTTGCGCTTCGGAAAGCGTCGGCTCGTTTGTGACATCGGAACTTGAACTTGAACTCATAAATTGATCCGGCGCATCATCCCTCGTGGATGTTTTTCACAGGTGTTTTTTCTTGGAGTCCCCTCACCCTCAATCTACACTGAAGGTGAGTTCAAGATGAAGCTTTCTGTCTCTTATCAACAACTTAGACTGCTGAGTGTCATAGGAATTTTCCTCACACTTCCTTCACTCACTCACGCTGCCTACAGTTATAAAGCTCAACCTGGACAAGTTCGCTTACTGGGAGCCGAAGTCCTTGAAGCAGGCGATTACAACCTGCAAACTTCCTTTCAGTTTTTTCAACAAGACGAACTCCTCGAAGATACCGATCGTTCCACGGTGCGTCGCACGCAAGGTTACTTAGGATTCGGTTATGCTCTCACTCCAAATATTCATCTTTCGGGCTCGGGAGGATTTAGCATCGCCTCTCGCAAACCCACCCGCGCGACGACGGGAGCTACGACAGGCGGAGAGACCATCGACCTATTGAAATTTTTTGGAGCAGCCTATGCGGCGTACGACGTTGGTTCGAACTTCTTTGGTTTAGCACCCAAAAGACTTACCGCAGGAGGCGCGCTGGAAATCGACTTTTCAAAAATCACACGATTCATTGCCGGTCCAAACATCATTCCACGCCTTATTGTCTCGACGGACTTTACGGACAACCAAGTCGTTCCCTATAAAGCTCATTTGAACCTCGGGTTTCGACCCGGAAATGGTTCTCGCTATTACGAAGAGTCGGACACGACCATCAAGGACTTAGACCGACTGGCCACTGACACCATAAATTCCTACGCTGTGACCTTCGCCACCGGCATTGAGTTTCCTTTGCAACAGGTGACGCCGTCACTTGAAATGCACATGGAATACGTGATGGATGCGGGCTTCTCGAACTCGCCAAAGTGGATTACGCCCGCCGTGAAAGCACGTCCCTTTTCTCAAAAGAATATTGAAGTTTTACTGGGCGTAGACGTTGGGCTTTCTTCTTACACGGCCACCCCCACAGGACAAAAACCGGCCGCTCCGGCTGTGCCCTTATGGAATATTTTGCTCGGATTCTCCGTTTCGAACTTCGGAAAAAAATCAAATGAACTCGCCGTGGATCGACAACAGTTCGAAAATCTACAAACAACGTTAGCATCTCGGGAAAAAGTGCTCGCGGGTCTTCAGCAAGATCTCCAATACAACACCATTCAAGGTCGAGTCATCGATGCTCAAACAAAGGAACCCATTGCCGGAGCTTCCCTCAGCTTCCCTGACAATTCGGATTTTAAAACTTCGACGACCGACGAAGAAGGAAAATTCATCCGTTACTTCAAAGCGCTCTCTGGGAACCGCATGGCGATTTCCAAAGAAGGGTATGAAACTTCCTCCAAGTTTTTGGCGATGAAACCCGGAGAACGGGTCAATGTGGATATTGAGCTTTCCAAATCAACCGGCGAGGCCCGAGGATTCTTTGTAGCGACGATCACGGATCCGGATGGTCTTGGACTGCCCGCACAAATCACTTTCACGAACATGGGAACCAATGAAAATTCTGCTGCGACGAGCGATGCCGCTGGCCAAGTGAACCTTCGAGTGCGGCCCGGTTCTTATCAAATTACCATTCGCGCGGCAGGCATGCAGACCATTACCGATAGACTTGAATTCGAAGGCGGAAAAACGGTGCTGCGATCTTATAGCTTTGTGAAGGATACCGCCGGAGGTACAACACCTACGCCTGCGCCCACACCTGCGCCTGCACCGGCTCCGACAACACCGGAAATTCCTGTGCCACCGCAGCCGCTCACTCCTTAATATTTACAGGGCAATCCGTTTAGTCCGGGATAATAAGACTGAAGTTTTTCAAAGAGCTGAAGTAGCCCCTCACTCTGCTGTGCCATCAGCGTATACTTTGCGCCAATTCGGTTCGATTCCGCCGAACAACCGTAGCGACAAAGGTAGGCAACGTGAGGCATGAACAAAGTCACCATCGGCGCGCCCAGTTTTCTAAGCATTCGAGGTACTTCGGAAGCTTCCTCTGGTGTAATGCCGGAATAATCCACTCGACCAAAATCAAAAATGGGAGAAATGGGCCGAGTTGCCCCCGCAGCTCTCCATTGACTGCTCAACTTTCTAAACCCTTCCGCATAACTCGTCGTGTCGCCGCGATTATAGAGAAAGGGCATAACGAAGTGCGCGTATTCAAAAAGATCTTCAACGCGCAAACCGAACTTTGGAAAGTTGGGTTCAGGCATTACAGTCACATAAAATGTCTTTTTATAATAATCCGCGAGCGCGCGAATTTTTTTCATCACCATCCGATGCATCGAACGATCGAGCGCAATCTCGGCATCGTAGGCAATGCCGTCTGTATAGGGATCGGCTAACATTTTAGAGGCCGCCATGCGCACGTAATATAAATATTCATCCGGATGAGATTCGTAATACTTCCGATCTCTCTTCAAAGGATCGTTGGTATACAAATAGAGCGTATGAATCGTTGGAACGAGAGCGTAGCCCTCTTCCTTTAAGCGTTTCATATCAATGCCTTTGGGTTTATGCGCTCGTACTGGATTTCGGTAAAATAAAAGGCGTGCACCATGCGTGCGCTTTAAGTCGATCAGTTCCGAAGTCGTAAGATGATCACTCTCCGCGTCCCAGAGCGCATAATAATTCTTTTCAGCCGTCGAAAGGGTAGAGCAAGTTGAGAGATTCTCTCTCTTTAAACACCGCTTATTGGAACACCCATAGAAACAGCCGACGGGTTCTTTGGTAAGAGCTCCCCTCTTTGTACACCCTGCTTCATTGAGCGTGTAAACCGACTTGGTGTCGCAAACGTCTTTCAGACATCGTCCACCTTGGCAGGCTTCCGATCTTCGATACTTGGATCCCAGCCATTCGCCGATTGCATCGGGATTTAAGTCATAATCCACGCAGTAGTTTTCTTCTGCGAAACTAGACGCTGGAAGGAGAAGGATGACGGTTAATATCTTTATATATAGACGCGCGTTGCCCACGCCTCTTTAAAATGCAAGATCTGTGACCGCCCGAAGCTCTTGAAATAATTGAGTTTTTCTACTGGCTACGCAAAGTTTCTATTAAAACCGGTCCGGTTTATTTCTTCTTTGCAGATCCGCTAGATCCCTTCGAAGAGCGAAAAATCATAGCATCGAATGAGAAGGTTCCTGGGCCCCGCAAAAACAACACGACGTAGCCGATAAGATAAACCAACGCCAACTCCTTCTTTGGGTAAGGATCGGCGCCATGCTGTATGAAAAATGCCGTGCTCATCGCAATGACTAATGGAATCACTGATAAGCGAGTAAGCAATCCAACCGCGACAAGACCCGCGCAAATCACCTCCGCGAATACAATGAGAGTTGCATTCACAAATGAGCTTCCAATTCCAAGTGGATCTGGAAATGTCGAAGAAAGCTCATCAAATTTTTGAAACTTGGGCCACCCATGAGCCACAATCATTGAACCACCAAAAAAAAGACGGAGGAGAAGAAGGGATAACGAGTCAAGCGTCCCCTTAAGTTTGCCATCCAAAATTTTATTCAATTGGTGAATCATCTTCTCCTCCGTAAGTTCAATAGGCTTCGGCGTTTCACTCCGCGGGAAGCGTTCCTATCTGTTTTGCAAGAACCACCGCATTATAGGCATCGATATTTCCATAGCCATAGGTATTGTTCGGGATGGCCTGCCCAGAAACACCGCCACAGTTTTCCAAAGTTTTCACGGGTGTCGCTGATAAACGAATGATGTTAAAGGTTGCATCGACCTTTCCGACGAGCTCCGGAACCGCCGACCACAACAGAGCTACGAGTCCAGCCACGTGCGGACCTGCCATCGACGTTCCATTCCATCCCCCAGCGTATCCGCCCCCCGGAACGGCAGATCGAATGCTCACTCCAGGAGCGGCAACATCGGGCCCAAGCATCCCCGTTAAGGCCGAAGGTCCACGACTTGAGAAACTCGCAATTTTTCCACTCGTGTAGCTCATCGCGCCCACAGAGAAAACTGAACCTGAAAGCGTTGCAGGTTGTGCTCCAATCGATTTGCAGGTCGAGCCTTCGTTTCCAGCCGAAACGACCACTGCAATTCCTGCAGCCTTCATAGCGCCCATCGCTTCTAACATTTCCGAACCCTCGCAGCCCTCCGATTCCGGACAACCCCAAGAATTGTTGATGACATGAGGAGAGAGCTCCGGATTTCCCGCCGTCATGGGATCCGTTCCGTGAGCGAACGGTGCTAAGAAAAATTCAAAGCATTCGAGATACGTCGTGGGTGCACCAAGCCCGGCATCCATGTTACGGCAAGCCATCCACTTTGCGTCGGGAGCCATTCCAATTTGATTTCCCTTTCCATCGTCGCCTACCACTGTGCCAATGGTGTGCGTACCATGTTGATCGTCGTCACAAGGAATAGCGACGCCATAACCACAGGAATTCGAGCCCGAATTAATTTGCTCATGAATTGCGTCGTGCCACTGAAAGGCGTGATCGACGGCTTTGGTTTCCCCGTTGTATCCTCGATATTGATTGATGAGAGCGGGGTGATCCCATTGAACGCCCGTGTCTTGTCCAGCGACAACGATTCCCTGACCCTTTGCTCCGAATTCACTCCATACTTTCGGTGCATTTACGTAAGAAATATTTTTCTCAATTCCCGCAGTACGAATTCCGACCAGACCTGGAGTTCGAGGTTGCACGGCTAAAGCGACTTGAGGATTCGTGATGATACGACCCACGTCTTCTCTCTCCGCCAGCGCTTTCACGGTTTCTTCGTTTACTTTCTTCGCAAAGATCATGTTGGTGATATAGAAGCGTTGAAATTTCAAATTCTTATCTTCTAAAATTTTTACCACCGCCGGCTGAGTCTCTTGAGCCACTGCCGTAAGAGCTTGGTAGACAAAAGCACCTTTCTCGCTCTTCGATTTGAGTTCGATCGCACCACTCAAATCAGCCTGCTTCTTTAAAACGATAACAATATTTTGTGCCGCAGTGTTGTCGCGCGCAAAAGTTTCTCGCACCTCTGCAGAAACTTTTTGCACGTAGATAGACGCAGGCGCCACTGTCTGTCGCGCACCGACCCAAGCCATGCCACCTGCCAGGCCCATAAGACCTACTGAAAATACAATGAGATTACGTGATGATGTGAATTGCATTGATCCCCCCCTAATGTGCTCGACTCTAGCAAAAGCGCTCTCTCCTGGACAGCATCGCTTCGAGTCGCTACCGATTTAAAATGTTTTTTGACCTTTGGATTTTGATGGGCGCTGGGGCGTGGTTGGGACTGCTTCTCACTCCATGGATGCCTTGGAGCACACGAGAAAATTTAGACTCCAATTCGAACAGCGATTCCTGGAAGTCTGTCGATCTCTCCGATGTCACCGTGTTGATGCCTGCGCGAAATGAAGAAGAGACGATCGAAACCACGCTAAACGCTTTGAAAGCTCAAGGTGGCAATTTGAAGGTCGTGCTCGTGAATGATCAATCCACTGACAAAACGTCGCAACGCGCTAAGGCAGCGAGTCATCCTTATCTTGAAATTGTGGAAGGAACAGCGCTTCCCTCTGGCTGGGCAGGAAAATTGTGGGCACTGGAACAAGGACGTCGACACGTGAAGACGCCTTACGTACTTCTGCTCGACGCCGACATTCAAGCTCAACCGGGAATCGTTGCGGCACTTAAACTTAAAGCTGAAGAAGGTTCTTACAGTTTTGTTTCCCTGATGGCACATCTCCAGATGCAAACTTTTTGGGAAAAACTCTTGATCCCCGCGTTCATTTATTTCTTTAAACTTCTCTATCCGTTCTCTTTAAGTAATTCGCCTCGCTCGTCCGTTGCTGCAGCGGCGGGGGGATGCATTCTTTTAAAACGGGAAGCTCTCGAAAAAATTGGCGGATTTGCCGCCCTTCACGGAGCGCTCATCGATGACTGCACTCTGGCAAAAAAAATCAAAGGGGCAGGATTTACACTTTGGACGGGGCTCACCCACTCCGTCACAAGCCACCGAGAGTATTCTACGCTTTCAAGCCTTTGGATGATGGTGGCGCGCTCTGCATTCACGCAACTCCGCTATTCGAACCTTCTCCTCATCGGCGTCACCGTGGTGATGCTCACCGTTTTTTGGGCTCCCCTCCTAGGAGTTTCATCGAGCGACTCTCAGCTTGTGCGCGTTCTTAGCGTCGCGGGATGGAGTGCCATGGTGCTCTCCTACCTTCCCACGCTTCGCTACTATCGATTGAGCGGCCTTTGGGCTCTCTCACTTCCATTGATTGGAACGATGTATTTGGCGATGACATGGACTTCGGCGATTCGATTCTGGAGAGGAAAAAAATCAGAATGGAAGGGGAGAACTTATTCCTCCGAAAAGGCGCCACTGTCGGACAAAACTGCCGCTTAGTTTTTTCGTTTGAGCCATTTCGTCAGCAGAGATTTGAATTTTTCGCCGGCCGATTTCCTTTTTGCCTTTTTGAGTTCGATTTGAGCAGCGGTTGATTCTCGTTTCTTCTCTATCGTCTCAATCCAGTTGTGAATCGAATTGCCGTCGACCTGATTTGCCCGAAGCTCATTGAGTAAGGTGGGAAATGATTTTAAGGAATGTTCGGTAAGTTCTGAGCGCTCCATAATCGCCTCAAATACTGATGCGAGACGCTTCGAAACCGCCGATGAGGCTTCCGACAACTGTTCAATTACTTCCTTCGGTATGTAGAGCACGACCGTAGAGTCGTCGGCAGAAATGACTTCCTCCACCAACGTGTCTTGAAGGGTGAAGGGTCGAGCAAGAAAGAATTCATCTTTAAGCACAAAACTCAAAGGCCTCTTGCCTGAGTCGAGTAACAATATCTGACCGGAAACAAGATAACCAAAGCAATCGCTCAGATCTCCCGACTTGAGATTGGAAATTGCACGCTCGCCTCGGGCGAACCCGCGAATTTGACTTACGCCCATGATTTTTTCAAAAGCTCGGTCCGGGAGCTTCTTGAAAATCTTAGAGTTTCGAATGCGATCCTGATCTAAACTCACGCTTGATTATTTTCCTCGTCTCATGGCGCGAATGCGAGCCGCCTCTTCGGTGAGTACATCTTTTCCATAAGTCGCTTCAATTTTATCAAACAATTCTCGCGCATTTAGACCAGAATCCGCCCAGGCTTTGATCTCCGCCTTCACGTTTTGCGCCTCTTTAGTATCACATGAAGCAAGGACTGCTTTAGGATCGCAGCCTTTCGGAAATCCCTTAAGAGTTTGAAATACAAACTCTCCCATCGGAGAACCGCCGCCCGCTGCGGGAGGTGGCATCCCCATTCCTTGCGGAGGAAGCGTTGAGTTATACATTCCTCCTCCATTGCCCATCGGACGCCGAGGCGCGGAGTTTTGTTTCAACACAAGCACCAAAAGCAATGCTGCGATAATCGTAAGCAACGTATTGGTGAGTAACATTGGATTTTTTTTGTCTGCCACAGAAATCTCCTTAGGGGTTTAATTTTTGAGATGCCGAAGTGAATTCAATAGCACCGTTACACTACTTGCTGACATTGCCACGGCAGCTACGGTTGGCGTCAACGTCCAGCCGGCATAGGGAAGTAGAGCACCCGCTGCAATCGGAATCGCAATGATGTTATAGCCAAAACTGATCCACAAATTTTGACGGACGAGCGACCGAGTGGAACGCAAAATCTTGATGGTGTTCGCTACTTCTGAGACATCGCTCTTTGCAAGAACAACCTCGGACGCCGCTTGTGAAATGGAAGCTCCCGACGCCAAGGCAATTCCAAGGTGCGCTTCAGAAAGGGCAATCGCATCATTCACTCCATCACCCACGAAACAAACCTGTTTCGTGACCATGTCCAACCCCTTCTTTTTGGGCTCCTTCATTCGCTTCACGAGCGTTCCTTTCTCCGCAGGAATTACGCCCGCGTGATAGAAACTCAATTTAAGTTCTCTGGCGATGGCTCGAGCCACATTCTCCGCATCACCGGTAATCATTCCCACCTCGAAACCCTCATCCATAAGCTCCTGCACAACCTCACGAGCACGCGTTCGAAGGGGATCGGCAAGGAGCAAAATGCCTTTAATGTTCTTATCCACGCCTAACCATAGCGCGGTTTCGCTTCCCCCTTCCGCTTCCCACTGCAAAGCTTCCGGGATCTGAGTCGAATCATAATCATTTTCAAAAAGCCAAACTAGATTCCCCAGGACGACCTCAAAATTTTTTCCGTCTCTCGTGACGGTGGCCGCTACGCCCTTCCCGCCCTCCACTCGCAGGTCTTTGATGGGCAATGCGGAGATATTTTCCTCCTTGGCACGCTCTCGAATGGCGTGAGCATAGGGATGCTCAGAGTCACGCTCCACGCTGAGCGCCAATTGAACGAGTTCAGAATGAGAAAAATTTTCCACCGCTTTCATCCGCTGTACTTTCGGATGACCCTCGGTCAACGTCCCCGTTTTATCGAAGGCGATCGTCGTAAGGTCCGAAACTTTTTCGATGGCATCCATAGATTTCACCAAAATTCCACGGCGAGCAGCTCGGAAAATGCCAACCATAAAAGCAGTGGGAGTTGCGATCCCAATAGCGCACGGACAAGCTACAACCAAAATAGCAATGGAAGTCGTGATAAAAGTATCTGTTCCCGGACTAAATTGCTTCCAAAATACTGCAACGCCTCCCGCAAAAACGACCACCAACGGCACAAACCATCGCGCGATCCTATCAACCTTTTTTTGAAGCGGTGGTTTTGCCGCCAAAGTCGACTGCACTTCGTTTACGATTTGCTCATAAAGTGACTTTGTCGCGACCGCCGAAACTTTGAGATCAATCGGCTGCCCAACGTTGAGAGCGCCCTGAGGCACCGAAGCATTAAGTTTATAGAACACCGGCTTCGATTCGCCGGTGACGATACTCAAATCGAGCGTTGCATCCTTCGAAATCAAGGTCGCGTCCACCGGAACTCGCTCACCCACAAGCACGCGAACGCTATCGCCCACTTGAATTTCGCCCAAGGCAACATCGCGATAACCTTCGCCACTCACTTGATGGGCCATGGTGGGAATAAGAGAGCGAAAAGTTCCAATGCGCTCATACATTTTGAATCGCACCCAACCTTCCATCCACTGTCCTAGCAAAACGAAAGCCGCAATGAATGCCGCTGAGTCAAAATAAAGGCGATCAAAATCGCCTTGGCTCATATGCCAAAGTGAAAGCCCCCAACTGGACACGATGCCGATTCCCACCAAGGTATTCATATTCGCAGCACCGAATAATCGAAGAATGTCTCTCAGAAAGGATCGACCGAAAATCACCACGACTAAAATCGAAGCCGCCGCCGCCACCCACGGCAGATCCTTCATTCCCGTGACCATGGAAATGCCTGCTAAAATAAAAGACAGGACGATAGGAAGGAGTCGCTTGAACGAAAAATAGGACTGAGGTTGAACTTGATGACCACCGCTACCATGCAAGTGACCTTGGGAATGATCCGGGTCGACATGACAACAGTTGTCCACTTTGTGCGCGTGGGCCGGTGAGGACATGCTGCGATCCTAATGGATCAAAAGCATGCCCTCAACACTTTAGAATCTACAGAGATACTCGGTCGTGCGACACATATCCGCGATTTGTTTTAATGCCGCAGCGTCCACGATATATCTTTCAGCGTAATAGGCCTTTGCCCGACCTTCGCAGTAGATATTGGGGGATTTCATCATCTCCTCACAGCGATCGGTCGAAAAGGTGGAGCGAGATTGAAAAGCAAATTTCTCCATGACCGCCATGTCTAGAATGTAGCGTTGCTTGTAAGCCTCGCAAGAATTCGTGAAAGCTTCGACATTCACTTCCGACCTGAATACTCGAGTCGATCCATTGCCCGAATTGTCCTCCACAAGCCTCATGATACGATCAACCTTCCGTTCGATACGATCCAGCTGATCCTCGGCTCGCGCTTCAGAATTAATAAAAAGTGACAAGGCCAACGCGGCAAATACACCACTGATGATTTTCATAAGATCCCCTCCTTAGATAATTAGATTTTCCCCTATTTCCAGACCTAACAGAAAACGTACTTGCGCACGAGAGATGAATAATCTTCTAATGTTCCTTACCCGCAGGTGTATGCGCCAAGCGAAGCGGCGCCTTCAAGTGGAAGAGTGGGTGAGTGGTTGAAACCACCGGTCTTGAAAACCGGCATAGGGGAAACCCTATCGTGAGTTCGAATCTCACCTCTTCCGCCATATATCCACGGGTCCATTCTGGACACACGCCCAAATTGGCACAGATATTGCTTTAAATGCATGACATGGTGGTCCGTATTACAGGCTTGGTCGTCTCTATTTTTTTCCATTTGGCTTTGCTTTTGATGGCAAATGACGTTGCTGCTCAAGAATCTCCGAATCTTCCCTCCCACGCTCTATGGGATCAGTTGGATGCCTCCTCCAAGATCGCTGTCGAAAAAACATATCAAGATATTCTCAACAATCTGAAAGCATACGCCGAAGTCATTGACCGGAAAATAGGCGAGCTTCCTGCGGGCGAAATTCGTACTGAGGCGATGAGCTATTCAAATTCCATTCGAGCTCTTCAGCAATCTGCGGGATACTTCTTCCAGGACCCTCTTTCGCAAAGTAGCTTTCCTGTCAAAAAAATTACAAAAAAATTAAAGGCTACGGACAAGGAAGCGATTGTTTTATTTGTCACAGAATTTCATGCCCACGTGCAGAGAGAAGGCGAAAGGATGATTGCAGAACTTGGCCAGGCAGCAAGTATTCATGAGACCCATCGACAGAAGAAGGCTACACTCATCCGCAGGAGCGTCATCGCCGCAGGAGCCGCGGCATGCGCTGCCGGACTGTATTCATTGGCGAAATATTTGTTCTGATATTGGGACACCAACTCGACCGAGCCCGCGGACGTGTTCGGATTTACTGAAGAGTCCATTCGGAGCGCCGAGGCTAAGCGGAAATTCTGCGTAGCGCATCCCCAGTTTTCGAGCGACATAGTTAAAACTAATTTGATCTCGACGAGATCCTTCTTCGATCTCTTGCCACCAGGCTTCGTTAAATTCTTTCACTCTCGCTGTGTGTCTTCTCAGAATCACCGTAGCCTCCACCAGGCCGGCTCGTTCCGGATAGCCTTCTGTTCGGTAGCGCTGGACCTGGGAATGCACTCGCTCCTTCGTATCGAGTCGCTGTCGAAGCACGGCTTTGGCTTCCTCGTAAAGACAATCCCGTTTCGGATGCCGAAAAACGCAAATATCGGCGTCTTTTAAAAAAATTCGCACGAGCTCTGGCAATGAATACGGAATCAAAAGTTCCACGCAGCCGTCCACCCACAGGGAAAACTCCGCTCTGGGAAAATATTCATGAGCTAGGACTTTGAATCTTTTGGCGACGCGACAAGGATCCAAAGAATTGAAATCAGTTTCGGAAATCGTTTCCGGAAGCCATCCCAACTTTTGAGATCGTTCTCTGACCGAAAAATTGAGAGCAAATGAAGGGTCATCGAGGAATGCAGTAAAGTTTGCCGATGCTTTCAACCATTCCGGAACTGGTTTTAATAGATCGTAGCCACCCGTGACGGCGGTATAAACCACGACTGGATGTGCGGATTCGAGCGATGACGTTTGGGAGTCATTGATTGAAGATTGACTGGCGAGGCCCACACCTTCCAAGCGCAGCTTTAAATCATCGAAACTCAATTTCTCAGATCTAAAGAGCGAATTTCGAAACCCCTTCAATGCAGTCCATGCTCGACGGTTTAAACAGATCGATTCCGCACTTCCTCGCACTTCCAAATGATGGCCCGACGCAAATGAGACCAACGATTGCAGCATCGCCACTTTGGAGCTTTGTCGGCGCAGACTCACCACCTTCAACGATTTGTGAGAAAGCAATTCATTTTTCCAATAGCGATGAATATCTTTAAGCGTGCTTCGCGGAGCATTCACGGAAATGCCCACAACCCATTCCGTCGGCACCCCCGACCGGATTTCACTTTCTCCTTTCAAGATATCTTCCCAAAGCCCTACGACAGAAAGTCCTGCCGGCATTGGCATTTCACAGGAGGAAATCACTTTCCCATTCGTCCATTGCCTGCCTGTCCATTTGAGAAAAAGCGGTTTCAGATGTCGCTTAAGCGGCCTCTTTAACCACGAAAGCGGGGGATAATCCGTAATGCCAAAAAATGGACTCAATGCTCGAGCCCTCGATCAATGGCGGATTTCCAAACCTTTCCCACAGACTCGATGGACAATCTCTCACGCCACGCAGGTCGCGTCTTTTCCACTACTTCAAAATATTCTTTCGAAAGCCAATATTTCTCATCCTCCACATTGGCCAAGGGAAAGTCGCGAGTCTGAAAATACTCAAAGGAGTAACTTTCCGCATTCGCGGCGAATGGAATACCTGAACAAATAAATTTTTGTGCCTTCGTCGGAGGTTTGGTCTTTTGGTTGAAGCTTTCTAGTCCTTTTATATCAAGGGCGGCCTTCGCTTCGCTCATCAACTTTTGCTGCATCACCGCCGACCATTCGTAAAGTGCATGGCCATTCACCGAGGAAGCCTGAAATTTGAAATCAATTCCGAGCTCCCTTGCGAGCCGAGTCGCATCGGCGCGAGCGGGATAGCCCCCCGCTATTCCATCGCTCAGCAATACCAACTTGGATTTTGGTTTTGCGCTTTCCCACCATCGAAGAACGTAGGGCACATACTGAAAGCCTCCAATCCATAAGATGAACCCCTCGTCGCGATAGGGCGGCGGATTTTCCAATCCAAATTTATTGTGGTGATCTACGTAGGTGATATTTGAATGATGCGGCGAAAGATGAGAACGAAGGCGCTCTGAATGGATGAGAATTCCCTTGCTCAGTTTCAAAAATTCTCGATCTCTAAAAATTTCATTTTCCGACTGATAGTGATCGACCGGAGCATATAGGAACTTTGCCTTCCGCAATTTACGGGAAAAAAACCAATGAAGTTTAGGATGCTGCTTAAGAAAGACGATCAGGTCGGCATTTGGAATAGACTGTCCCTGAAAAAAGGAAACATCGAAATATTTTGAAAGCTCGCGTCCGGTGTCCTCGCCGATCCACTCCCAGGAAGGATAGGGTCGGACTGGCCCCAGAGCAATCTTGGCTTTCTGCCCCTTCACAGCCAAAACGATCCCTGTTTTTGCCACATGTCGTAAAACATTTCTTTTTGCTTTAACAGACTATTCACACTGCCCGACTCTGCGACTCGCCCCTCCTTCAAGAGAATGACTTCATCTGCCCGAGCAATTGTAGAAAGGCGATGGGCGATGACAATCAAAGTTCGATCCCCGGCCAATTTTTCAAAGATTTCCTGAACTCTGGATTCCGCAATCGCGTCTAAAGCACTGGTGGGCTCGTCCAAGATGAGAATTTCGGATCGCTTTAGGAGCGCCCTTGCTAAAGACAGGCATTGGCGCTCCCCCGTGGAGAAACCAGAACCATGGCCGTCCATCATCGCGTCCAACTTCCCCGGCAATTTTCGGATGGCAGCATAAACTCCAACCTGTTGACAGACTTCCAAAATTTCTTCGTCAGAGATTGAGCGATCAATGCCGTAGATCAAATTCTGCCTAATACTTTGCTGAAGCCAAACGGACTCCTGAGAGACATATCCAAATAATTCACGAACACTTTCTAGCGTGCAAGTGGTGGCGTCCCTTCCGTCTATAAAATAGACAGAGTTCGGAATATTATAGAGACGTAGCAACACCTTTGCGATCGTCGATTTCCCAGAACCCGTCTGGCCCACAATGGCCGTCGATCCGCCTTTAGGAAGGGAAAGATGAACATCTCGAAGCGTAGGAACTCCCGGCAAATAATCAAAGTTGAGACCGCGCAATTCGACGCAAGTTTTAAATCTGTCAATTTTATGGGGCCCCTCCTTCATCAACAGAAGATTTGAGGAAGGCCCACAAATTGCCTCGATTTCCTTTTTTACTGCAGGGTAACGATGCACGCTCTTCATGATGCGAATGATGGCATCGATAGAACCCTCTATGTTTTGAAGGGCCAATAGGCTCAGCATGGTGCCTGAGAGATTCTGAGGAGCTGCCGCTATTCGACTGAAGGGAATCGTAGACGCTAAAAGAATCGTGGAAAGAGTTTTTGAAATTCCGTTCACTGGCGTTTCTAGCAAATGCAAGCGGCTCGACGAATAGAGCGAATCAAGTGCATTGCGATTGATCTCTTGGAAGCGAGCGATCTCACGCGCTTCCATATTGTGACATCGCACTAAGGCCGAGGCTTCTAAGATGTTCGTCATGTTGACGAAGCGCCGTTGGTTTTCTTCTTCCTGTTCGTCCAAAATGTCTTCAATTCCTCCCATCACCTTTGCACTGACAAATCTCGTAAATGGAATCACGAGCAACGTAAGAAGAAAGATTTTCCAATTGAAGATACAAATTGCGAGTAAGAACACTCCGATGGTTACTGCACTCATCAAAAAGGTATGAACGTTCTTAATTTGCTCCGCATAAATTCCCGTTTTCAAAGTGAGGAGCTGAGAGACATCCATCCAATGATTCATGGCCTTGGAACTTCTTTGATCGAAAAAAGAGAGAGAGAATCGCAACACCCGCTCAAAAATCTCGTTATTCAATTCCGTTTGAATGCGTTTTGTTGTTTCAAACAAGTAGCGTTCTGCCTGATAACTGAGAGCAATCTGTAGAACCTTTGCGAAAAGTACACCCGCGATAATAAATATCCATAACCAAAAGGAGTCTTGAACCCATCCCGGTAAAAGATTTGAAAAGACTCGCCCCAGTCGCCCATTCAAGATGCTTTCTCTTTCTCCCACGATCAGCGCATGAAGTACTTTGTAAAGGAGGCCGAGCTGCACGATCGTAAGCATTCGTCCTACGGCGCCAAATAAAAGTGAGCGCAGAAATTGTTTTCGACTTACCCCGCGTTTATGAAAGTCACGCCAGACCTCTCCCACGAGTCGAATGGTTTGAAGGAGAAGTCGCCATTTTTTATACAACCTCTCGCGAAACCCCGGGGCCGCTTTCATGGCGTTCTCCGAAAGCGGTGAATGAGATAAAGTACGCTGCCCAATAGAGCGAGGCTCGCTAAAATAGTTGCCACTAAAAGGGGAAACGACGGTAATCCCCAAAAGCCTCGCGGAACGGCATACCGACTTGCGTGATCGCTCGCCGTGAAATAGAGCGCCGCAACTGGAGAATGATAGAGAGGTTGGATATAGCTTTGAGAATCGAAGAGATGTCTCACAGAATTAATGAGAAGCTCAGGGTGACGGCCACCCCAATGACGAATGCCATAAGGAGTAACGTCGGGAAACTCTTTGTAAATCCAGGTTAACCAGAAAAGCCACACAGCATTGATCGTCAATACGCTTGCACAAATTTGCATCCAACGACGTTGAAGGGTGGGTGCCATTTGCAAAAGAATCTCCATGAAAATCCAAAGCGCTCCGGGATAAGAGCCAATAAGATATCGGTATCCAAAATCACTTCCGTTACCCTTCCAACAAATGCAAATGAATAGCGAAATAGTCATCCAAACAATACAGAGCCTCGCAATCGCAGATAAACTTCGCCAGCGCCACAGGCCCGCTCCCCATGCCATGAGCCATGCGGGGGCTGTCCAAATTAATCCCCAATCCGCTCCTATGAAAACATGGAGGACACGAATGAAAGAAAACTGCTGGAGCAAGTGCCACGCATTTAACTTGTGATGATAACCATCACCAAAGGCCGTCCATAGAATGTAAAGCAGCGGCAATGCTAAAATAGTTACGGTTCCGATTCTCATCCAAAGTTTCGAAAAAACTCCGTGCCTCTGATTCAGCAAAAGATAAAGCGGAAATAGAAGTGCAGGAAAATCATTCATTCTAAGGAGAGCAGCCATGGCCGCGCAGGCACAAACGAGCCAAAGGCGCTTCAATTGCATCGCATCGAACATCAATAAAATGAAAAATAACTCAGGAGTGTGAAGCAAAGTTGTGCGATGGGTCCCGTAATATAAAATGGGGACGCAAAAGAGAAAGAGAACGGACCAACCAATGATCTTCAACTGCGTCTTTAAAATTTTTGAAAAATTTCGGTCAATGAATCGAATGAGCAAGAAAAGCGAGCCGATCCAATAAAAAAATGAAAGGAAGGCGACGAAAATGGGAGCGATTCGCAAAAAATCCACTTTTATTGTAGCCCCAAAAAAGACTGTGCTTATCAAACCGGCGGGCCACCAGACAATTGCACTACCGGGAGGATAGGTGCGCGTGTCCAAACAGCCGTATACCGTCGCGCCTGTAAATCGACTCAGCCATTCCAAATAACAAAAATCATCGACATAGGAATACATTCGAAATGCCGGGATCGGTCGAAAACACAGTAGAAAAATAAAGGAACTCACGGCGATAAGAATCGCGAGACGTAGATAACATTCCTTGCGCTCTTGATCAGTTTTCAACCCCTCGCATCCCTCACTTCACGACGAATCGCTCTTAACACGCGATTACCCCGCAATTCTAATAGGGCTTTTCCCAATTTTAAAAACCCATATTTCTTTAGGAGTGCTCGATCGCCCCTACGAGTTCCACTTTTCCGCCTAGAAAGCGAAGTGCTCGCCGACTTTCGGTGATAGATATAGAGATGGTCCGCCAAAACCACTTCGAATCCCTTCTCAGAAGCCCGAAAGCAATAATCTATCTCCGCCCCATAGCCTTCAGGAAAATTGACTTCGTCCAAAATCCCCACCTCTTGAAAAAGTTTCGAACGGAAGGCCAGAAAAAAGCCATTCACGAAAGGAATCTTCGGGAATTTTTTTGCACTTTTCTCCTGAATCAGACAGGAAATCTGATCGTAGGTCGTCGGAAGAACTTCTCCCGGAAATGTCCATCCCGACATCCTTCGACGAGCCTTTGGAACGGAAAACCACGCGGCGGCATTCGACCAAGCCCCCACAATGCCGACACGAGCACTGGAAGCGAACGCTTCACTCACTTTGCACCACCACTCGGGAGGCAAAATGAGATCGCTATTGAGAAGTACGAAAAATTCGGTGGATATGTCTTTCATCAATCGATTGACGGAATAAGTATATCCTCGCCGAATTTCATTTCTCAAAAGAACGATGGAAGGATGTCGAGCACAATAGTCATTGAGATAAGAGGCCACTTCCGCCGACGATCCATCATCGATTACACGCAATTGAAAGCCCGGAGGCGTCTGCGCCCACACGGATTCCAAACAAGCAAGCGTGTCACTCCAAGCGTTATGGACACTCAATGCAATCGTAAGATTTTTAGGGAACTGGGATTTCTCGATCACCCTCACTCCCCTTCGAATGGAATATAATTGTCTCCAATAATCGCCGATTGACCGATATTTGATCCAACACGATCCCCGTTAGAAAAATCAGCATTGAAAATGCAAAGATCCAGAAGCCGAGCTGAACACTTAATATCCAACCTAAAATGAATGCTGAGAAAAATGTTGAGAGGGCGATCCAAGAAAAAACTCGAAGAGAGTTATAGAGGATGATTAAGCGGACCAATGCTCCCGCATTCCGCACCACATAAATGATAGGATGACGAATCAATCGAGAAGGTCGAAGGGGATCGTTGGTTTCAATAGGAACGGAATGAATGCGCATTCCATAATATGCCGCTTGGACCAAAGTTTCCATGGTGTAGGTGTAACGAGTGAACACATGTATTCTCTTAGCCGCTTCACGCGAAAAGGCGCGAAATCCTGTAGCTGCATCGGGAATTGAGATCCGGCAAAGTTTGCTTACAATTCGACTACCAGAAATTTGAAACAGTTTTTTGATCGGCGGAATTTTGGACTGTTTAGAAAAGTTCCTCGCTCCTAGCACGATGTCGGCACGACCCTCAATGATGGGAGCAATTAGTTTTGAAATACAAGAAGTCTTGTATTGATTGTCGGCGTCCAAATTGACGATGAGATCGGCATTCATGTTGAGACATTGTTGGATTCCCCAAGAAAACGTCTTCGCAAGCCCGCGATGCCGCTTCATGGAAAATACGGAGACATGGGGAAAATTCTTAGCCACATGAACGGTCCCATCGGAACTTCCATCATCAATCACGACGACTTTTAGATCAGTGACCCCTTCGATATGCGTAGGAATATTCTGAAGGGTGATGGGAAGAGTTTTTTCTTCGTTGAAACACGGTATCTGAATGCACACCCTCACTCTTGAAACTTATTCGGGGAGGGAATTCGAAGGCAAGGTAGAGCTTTCACTGAGAAGGATCAGAGTCCCCTTTTTCATCCATTTTCATGAGTTTACGGACGTCTGCTATTCCGGTCTTTTCGATTTCTTGGCTTAAAATGCTGGCTTCAATCTCTTGAGTGCTCGTTT
>ERZ761602.936-NODE-936-length-57677-cov-50.587605_pt1 | contig 57677 bp, 61 predicted proteins | sample MGYA00512165_ERZ761602 | MGnify/ENA primary metagenome ERZ761602 (study PRJEB28899, sample SAMN02445085) | bioreactor sludge metagenome | biome: EBPR sludge; isolation source: Thorneside wastewater treatment plant | place: Australia: Brisbane, Thorneside... | reverse complement strand
CACAGGTACAATGCCAAATTTCATTCCTTAGGAATCAGGGTTGTTTGTAAGGTGTTTGTAAATGAACGAAAAAGCAAATAATAAATTGTTTTACCATCCAAAAAACTTTACCAAAGGCAACCATACTCTATCTCCACACCAAAAATGATTTAGAAACTATATAAATCACATAAACAAAACATTTGTTATTCACTAAAAATACATCATTATTATTTGGAAATATTAGTTTTGCGCCCATGCTAAATTTTAATAAAACAACCGAGTACTCTTTTCGAATAATGAGCTATATTGCTTCTGATGTCAGCCGGCAATATAAATCTGATGATATATACAAAGATTTGAAAATCCCATTCAGATATCTTAGAAGATTGCTCACTAAATTGAGTAATGCCGGATTACTGGAAAGTATTCAGGGGAAATACGGTGGATTCAAGCTTACACGAAAAATTGAAGACATTACATTATATGATATATTGATGGCAACCGATGAAAACTCAAACGCAACTTCATGCTTTTTTGGTTTTCCGGAATGTCCTGCACAGGGTAACTGCCTATTGCACGAAGCATGGACGGAGATGAGAAAAAATCTGCATAATGTTTTGAAAAATACGACTTTAGCTGCTCTTAAATCTTCTGATACAGGGAATTTCATACTTACGAATTCACTTTCACAGCTTTCCAATGAGTTGGAGGCATAAAAAAAAAGGCGCAATTAGCGCCTGTGTGATCCGGACAGGATTCGAACCTGTGACCCACAGCTTAGAAGGCTGTTGCTCTATCCAGCTGAGCTACCGGACCTTTTCGGGGTGCAAATGTAAAATTAAAATTTGAATTTTCAAATTTCCACATTTGCTTTATTTAATTTGTTGAAGAATTATTACGTAATTCCCCTCAATTTGGATGCCGGAGTTTATACACTTCCTGCTTCACATACTGTGCCCAATCATAGTGCGATTTGCTATGATCAAATGTCTGCCAGGGAATTGGTTTTCCGATCTTAACCCGTATGGTTTTGTTTTGTTTGTTAAAAATTTCGTGTGGAAGTAAAGCCAATTCCAAATTTAATGAAATTCTCAGCATTTTTCTCAGGAGAAAAACGCCGTAAAAAAGCTTAGAATTTGTTCCAAAAAAATAAAACGGAACTATGTCCCTTTTGGATCTTACTGCCCTACTGATAAAGCTTTTATGCCATTCTGAGTCTTCAATCACCCCATTCTTCATTCTGGACACAACACCTGCAGGAAAATGTGTCACTGCAACTTCAGAGTCAAACACTTTTTCAAGTTCAATAATATATTGTCTTGGATTCGTACCAAAAACGTTCACTGCTGCAATGACAGGCCTCAATTGGGGTGCAAGCATAAACGCCTCATTTCCAATTGCTTTAAAATTACCATACTTTTCCCCGACTGTTTTGGTAAGGATGAGGCCATCAAGGAATCCAAACGGGTGGTTGGCTGCAAAAAAACAACGACCATTTTCGGGAAGGTTTTCCAATCCCGTATATTCAACTTTCACTTTAAATTCATCACTTAATCTCTGAATAAATTCAAGTCCCTCATAAGATTCATACTTATTCAGGATATGATTGATCTGGTCTTGTCTGATCAGGATTTTTAGCAGTTTTATCAGCTGGTAAGGCATTTTTTTCAAAAATCCTGAATTACCGGATGCAATAATTTCATCAAGGTCTATATATTTTTTTTCCATCTTTTACTCAGGCATTTTGTTCCGTTAAATAATGTGATATGGATTCATCACTTAATTTCTTTCCCAGCGAGATCAATTCATCCGCTTTAAAAAACTCAAAAGTTGAGGCACTGTCTCCCGGCACATTGATGACGATGTCAGGTTGATGAATACGAATACTCAATTGAGCAATTTTGGACAGCATCATCGTAGAGATGGTTGTCAACAAGCCAATATATCCCAGGCTTTTTTTATCGCTTGTCGAGATAATTCTTAGCAGCGAATTTAAAAATCCTGACCTATCGTTATCTTCATCATCTTCATTTTCTGACTCGGAACCCTGAGCGTATTTTCCTTCAATAGGACCATAAAGATTGACAACTACCAGTAACGATGATTCAACCGGTTTAATGTGATCAAACGGAATTGGGTTCAACACGCCGCCATCAACTAAAATAGTCTCCAAATGATGTACCGGAGTGATCAAAGCCGGTATGGCTATGGAAGCCCGGGCTGCATCGTAAAAACTTCCCTGATCAAAAACCATTTCTTTTCGGTTCAAAACATCAGTTGCCACAGCTACATAAGGAATTTCCATATCTTCGATGAGGACATCCGGAATAAAAGTTTTCATTTTATCAAATACTTTTTCGCCTTTGATCAATCCTTTTCCTGTCAGGGCAAAATCCATCAAACCCCAGACTGCACTTTTATCCAGTGTTTTGATCCATTTTGTGTAATCATCCAACTTGTCCATTGCATATAAACCACCGATCACCGCTCCGATAGAAGAACCGCAAACCGACTTTATGCGGAATCCATGCTGCTCCAAAGATTGAATAGCTCCGATCTGAGCTAAACCTCTTGCCCCACCGCTTGATAAAACCAATCTGATATCCTTTTCCATTTCAGATTCCTATAAATATTTGGCATTCAATAGATTCCAATTTAAAAAACAGGCCCAAAGCTGTTAGATCAGGTAGAAAAAAACAGGCTTCAACATAAAAAACCTGTTAGATGTCCAATTGAACGTATTTTTCCATAACTTATTTTGATGAGACCCAATTTTCGAATGACTGACGATCTTTTGTATTGAGACAACTGTCTTTGACCAAACCTCCTTTCCTCGCCATCCAAACTCCGTAGACCAGGTCCTTAATACCACGTATATGGTGGGCATCCGGTGATAAGCAAATCCCAACACCTCGCTCCATGGCATAAGGCAGCCAACGCCAATCTAAGTCAAGCCTGTGCGGATTGGCATTTATCTCAATAACCACCCTGTTGGCAGCACAGGCATCAATAATTTTCTTATGATCAACCGGATAACCTGATCTACTCAATAACAAGCGGCCTGTCAGGTGTCCCAAAATCCGGGTTGAAGGATGTTCTATCGCTTTGATCAGTCTCACAGTTGCAGTATTTTCATCCATTTTGAGCACTGAATGTACTGAGGCGATAACCACTTCAAATCCCGTGATGAAATCATCTCTGTAATCCAGCCTTCCATCAGTTAATATGTCTGATTCGATCCCTTTAAACACTTTAAAATCGGGCCAGCGCTCATTGATCTTATCAATTTCTCTCCATTGCTGTAGCACTCGATCTTCTGTCAGACCATTGGCATAAAAGGCAGATGCTGAATGATCCGTTAACAACAGATATTGGTATCCGGCTTCTTTACTGGCAACGGCCATCTCTTCTACAGTATTATTCCCATCACTCCAACTGCTATGGGCATGAATAACACCCTTAATATCATCAAAATCAAGCAAATTATCAATACAAGTCACTTTTTTCCCATTTGACATCGCGATCAAATCCAAACATTCAGCGGGAATGTTTTGAAGTTCAGCCATGCTATAAGGTTGGATGTCCGGATTGAAAGACTCAGGAAGTAATGATAATAAATAATTATCCTGGAAATCTTTTTGTTGAGAAAATTGGTAAGTCACCGGAATACTTTTATAATGAATCAAACCATCTTTCATGGAAAAGTCATCCAGATCATCGATTTTTTCATACAAATGCTCAGATTCTATGGTTCCGGCAATGTCTATCTGTCGGACTACTTCCATTTTTCTTTTAAGCGAACCAGTGATTTCAAACCGTGAATGAGGAAATAGTTGCCTGAATAGCTTCAACACATTTTCGCCATATTCCATCCCAACAGGTAATAACACGGCACCTTTTGAGTTTCTGAGAAAATCGATTTGATTTAAAATATCTGTTTGAGTCTTTTCACCAAAACCTTTCAAACCCACCAACCGGTTTTCCAAACAAGCGTATTCTAATTCACCCAGACTTTCCACAGCAAGTTCATTCCATATTTGGGCGATTTTTTTCGCGCCAAGTCCTTTGATTTTCAAAACATCCAAAATACCGGGAGGAGTCATCGCAATCAATTGATCCAACACTGTAATTGTGCCTTTCTCCTTCAGTTCAATGATATTCTGAGCCAGGGTTTTACCAATGCCCGGCACCGCAATCAAAGCTGCCAAATCCAATCCGATTAATTGTTGGTCACTTCGGGCAATCGACTGATAAGCATTCGCATACGTTCTGATCTTGAAGGGATTCTGCTGGTGCAGCTCCATCAGTTTTGCTATCTGGTCAAAGTATTTTGCGATCGTTTTATTGTCCATATCCTTAGAATTGCAAGCAATATATTAATTTTTTTGTTAATTTATGAAAACAGCTTAATTTTGTTTTACCAAATGAGCTTTAGTTTGTATGGCACCAGGTCAACTGATAGAAATACAACTCATTTGATTTGTCCTGGCTGTCCTTCTGAAACAGGCAGAAACTGATAATGATCTGTTTTCCGGCAAATAATTAATTACTAAAAGCCGAAAAACATTAAATATTTTGATTTAATTAAAAAAAACAACAAAAAGAAATTACAATGAAACATTTATGGGTATTCATTTTCGCACTATTGATCTTGGGATGTCAGAAAAAAGATGCACCAAAAGGAGGCACTGAATTTAGTCTGGATGGATTTGTCACTGAAAAAATCGAAGGAACCAACTTTATGAGCGCCACGAGGACGAATGCCGCGGGCATTTTAACGGATGAAGGAATTCTGAAAAATGGAAAGCAACATGGCCCCTGGAAAGCTTATGAACCCAACAGAGGCTACATGGAATCTATTACTTATTTTAGTGACGGAGAACAAATGGGACCGGTTTTGAAGTTTGATTCAAGAGGTACCGTCATCGAAGAGGCAAGTTATCTGGATGGAGAATTACATGGCAAAACTGTAAAGTACAGGTATGGCCTGAAAATCGCTGAAAGGAATTATAAAATGGGAAAACCTGATGGCAAGCAATATGATTTCTACGATAATGGAAAAATCATGCAAATCGCAGAGTTTAAAGATGGTGTTCAGGATGGATTATTCGAATACTACACATTTGAAGGCGAAAAACAAATGTCATATCAATATAAAAATGGTCAGAAAATAGCCGGGGGCCTGATAGACGAATCCAAAAAAGAGAAAAAATAATCCTCAGGCACATTAATTGAAGCCGATTTTCAAGCATTTTCCTGTTAAAACAGGTTGATTGGAAATGACGGCTTCCTTGTTATTTTACAGATGATTAAGGAGGCGATACAAATTGAACCTGGATGGTTGAAAGTACTGAAAGATGAATTCAGAAAGCCATACTTTTCTGAAATTAAATCCCAATTGCTTGCAGAATTTTCTTCTGGTCAGATAGTGTATCCTCCTGGAAAACTGATGTTCAATGCATTTAATAAAACACCTTTTGACAAGGTAAAAGTGGTCATTCTTGGTCAGGATCCGTATCATGGCCCGGGACAGGCAATGGGATTGAGTTTTTCTGTTCCAAAAGGGATTGAAATCCCAGGTTCACTGAGAAATATTTACAAGGAACTCAGACTGGATATTGGATTTGATGCTCCCGACCACGGTGATTTGACCTCCTGGGCTGAGCAGGGTGTTTTTCTGTTGAATGCTATGTTGTCAGTCAGACACAAATCGCCGGGATCTCATGCAAAAATGGGATGGCAATTCTTCACGGATGAAGTAATACGCCAGTTATCAGCAGGCAGGGAACATCTGGTTTTTCTATTGTGGGGAAATTTTGCCAGATCTAAAAAGACGCTGGTGGATGAGAAAAAGCATCTCGTTCTTGAATCTGCACATCCCTCACCATTGACCGGAAATCAGTTTTTCAATAATCACCATTTTTCTCAAACGAATGCGTTTTTGAAAAGTCACAACATTCTACCTATTAACTGGCAAATTCAATAATGAAGCGGTTTAAATGGGATAAATCTTTAAAAAAAAATGCCCGGTTTGCATCCGGGCATTTTTATTAGTTGGCAAGATCAGATTTTTTTACCAACGAAACCAGCAGCAATGGTAAAATTGTCATCAATGATATTATCCACAACATTCGGAAAAATCTTTTTTGAATTATAGTTTACACCAAACTCTGTTCTGTCAATGACTATATCCGTTGCCTGAAGCAATAAATTGTCCTCTTCAACCTGAACCATGCCCTTAAAGCTGGCAGATTTGGTTACACCTTTAATGGTAAGATCTCCGTAAACAATTGAATTTGCTTCCGGATCACCCGTATTAGGACTGATTTTTTCAATGGTAAAGCTGGCGGTGGGATACTTTCTCACATTGAAAAAATCATCAGCATTTTCTTCCTCCAATCCCTTGAGGTGCCGCTCAAGTTTATCTTTCCATTCACCTTCAAGATCAATGCAATCAATCGTATTCAGGTCAATGACAAAAGTACCTCCGGTAACCTGTCCTTCTTTGACATAGATAATTCCTTCCTTCAGTTGGACTGTACCTCTGTGTTCTCCACCAACCTTTGTTGCATGCCAGGCAATGGTAGACGTAGTTGAATCAAGTTGAAACTTGGTTCCTTCCATGGTGGCCTTTACTGCGTCATCAGCAATTTCACCGTCTTTAGAGCTTTTTTCATTTTTACAGGCATTAAAAAATACGACCATAGTCATTAAAAGCAAAATTGAAATTTTTTTCATTTTTAATCGAAAGTTAGTTAATCAAGAAAATTTTTTTGAAAATATGATATAAATTTTTTTTTAATGAGTGGGTGCAAAAGGTTGATATGCTATGCAATTGCAAATGCAATACCCTGATCACTGATTGTTATTATTTTTTATATTGATTAAATATTTTTCTGTAAAATTCAAATATAATAAAAAATCGACAAAAGGTGCAATGCAGATTGGATTTCCAACCTGGTGTTGATCATTATACTCATATTTTAATGATCAAAGATTAATGCCTTCCTTTACGATTGCCTTCCTACGTTTTAAAGCCAAATTTTATTCTATCCGATTTTTACCCGCAATTAATTATTTCAATCCCTGTTTCGGCTTTAAACCTTCCTGGTAACAACAGTTTTCAATCAAATGCCTATACAACGTATTCTTTGATAAAATGTTTTTGTTACCAATCAAAATAAATTGCTTTTTGGTCCTCGTTAAAGCAACATTCAGTTTTCTGTCCAGCCCGTCTTTATCCGTGTCGATGATTTGGCTCAAACGTTGAACCGAATTAACTACAGATGAAAAAATAATTATGTCCCTACCTCCACCCTGGAATCTTTCGACGGTATCAATTGTAAAATAGTCAGGATCCATTGATGCTTCTCTGAAAGCATTCCTGATCTGTGCAATTTGAGCCCTGAAAGGCGTAATGATACCGATCGTATCCTGTTTGATCACTTTTCCATGCTCTTCATAGATATTTTTTAGCTGTCGGACCAATTGCGTGACCAGAAATGATTCTTCAGGATTGTGTTTTGCTAACGCTAAGGTCAAATCTGATTGCACATGGTAAAACAACATCCTTTGTTCTTTCAATATTTCTCCTTCCGCATTTTCTCCAAAAAAATCCGATATCCGGGAAGTTAATTCCGAATGTCCAGGCAAACATTTCAGGTTTTGTTCATAAAAATAAATGTTTACAAACCGCATGATCTCTTCATGCATCCGCCCCTGTTCATTCAGTTGGCCAAAAGCCCAATCCCATTGCTGCTTCTTGCACCAGAGGTACAATCTTTCAAAAAGAGACACAGATGCATCAAAAAATCCTGTTGCTTGCAGCTTTTGATCCTGAATCTTTGAAAAAGTCTGATCCTGAACCACTACAGCCGGCAATTGCTTATGATCACCGATTAAAATAAATTTTTCGAATCCTGGTAAAATACCTGTAAGCATTGGCTCCAGAATTTGGGCAGCCTCGTCAATTATAGCGATGTCCAGGCGAACGAGAGAAAACAACTCCGTTTTCCCCATTACTGAGCTGTTCGTTCCAACAAATATCCTGGTTTCGGCCAGTTTATTTTTTAAAGTACTTCTGGTTGAGAATTGCGGAAGCAGGTTTTCGAGCAAGTGATGTCTGTACTTTTCACCGGTTGAGAATCTGGAACCGATCCTGATATAATCAGCTCCATTGAGTGCATTCAATGATTCCAGAACTTCACAAATCTCATCCACAGCCCGATTTGTATATGCCATCAGCAGGAGTTTTTTATCCGTTTTTTCCAGATAAAACCGGATCGCATGTTTAAGCAAAATCGAAGTTTTTCCCGTTCCAGGTGGACCCCACAGTAAGAAATAATCCTGGGCAACAAGCATGTTGTTGAGCACCACTTTCTGATTTTGCGTTAGCCCTTCATAGTCCGGTATTTCAATGTCAGCAACAGATGGAAGAGGTGGGACTCGTCCAAGGACCAAGTCTTTTTTCCTCTTTTCCGCTTTCAAAAAATCAAAAAGTGCATGGTACATTTTCCGAAAACCACTGTCCAGAAAATCTGGTTCAATGTTCCATAGTTCATTGGATGTGAAAAGTTGTTGGTTGTATTGCTTTGACCGTAGTCTGATGGTAAAGGTATTTTTGTTGATTTCTATCAGAGTCGATCGTAAAACCTGCCTGCCCTGCCTGGCTCCTCCGGGTTCGGATGCGGGAGTCAACACGACAATGTCACCTTGCCTGAATCCTGCCATATCATTGCTCAAGTTGGTTTTCTGAAGGGTGATGATTGGTTGATCACTGGAAGATTCATTACGGATAATTTCAAGATTGGTAAATATAGCGAAACTTTCTTTCTTCTTTTCAATATCGTTTAGCCATAAATTTGCCATTCCATTATTTTCCTTTAATCCGTTGATACCCGTTTTGGCAATGTGGTGCTCTACCGAAATAAACGAACAAAAATGATTGAAATACAATTTTTCCGTCTCATCTGAATCATGATAAACCTTTTCAAATAATCCGATGCTTTCCCTCAAAAACCCATTTACATTACCATGTCTTGCCAAACACATCCCTTCAAAAAGCTCAGCTGCCGCATTGCCGTCGAGCAATGCGTTTTCAATCCTGACAATATCATTCCTTATACTGACCGCTTCCATTTGAGCAGCCTGAATGGTCGGCGCAAAGCGTATGTTCTTTTCAGGCAATTTTGAATATAATATATAATTCAGTGGCTTAATCTTTCTGTCGTAACTTGCTGAGATCATCAGGTCGTATAATAAAGTCTGCGTATAATGACTTGGGCTGAGCCCGTAAAGATTTTCCCTGAATGGACTGCCGCTTTTCAACTCAATAATGGACGCTTCCTTATTGTTTTTATGATAAAATACATCCAATCGACCTTGTAGGCCGTATCCCGGAACATAATAACTTGGCTCTACTATACAATCCGAAGGTTTTAAAGCAAGAGGTGGGAAATCCTTTGAAAGCACTCTAACCAGATTCGCATGGTGCAATTTTGCATTGTTGATGGTAAAAAGGACTTCTTCATCTTTCAACAGACAAAACTCCAGTGGCGCTATATGAAAAACAGATTTAAGCAGCGTTTCGAATGTCACACCCGGATTGTGGATCAATTCATCCAGAATATAATTGACAATATGTCCCAAAATCAGGTGTTTGGAGCTTTCTGAAGGGACAAGTTTAGCAAGCAAATAATAATCTGCATTGGCTCCGTTGGGCAAAAAACATTCTGCTACTGAGGTTACATCCACCAGATAATCAGGTTCCAGTACAATGGCTTTAGGGTAGTAGCTTCCATCTGTTGCGACACCAATATCACGGATGACAACAGGTACCGGCCAGTTTTCCCTTTTCAGGATGTCCTTGATATAATTCAAAGTATTTTGAAACAAATCCAGTTTATCGGCAAATAACCTGACTGGTATTCCATCACCTTCATCGGGCAAAAAATCAAAATACTTGCCGGTTTCTGCATAGCTGACGATCAAGCCTTTGACATAAGGATAAAAAGACTCAAACTTCAACTCGTTTTTGGTATATGCTGGCTTTTTTAAGTGAGTTCTCAGTTTTGAGGGAATCGGAAGAAGATACACATCTGACAAAAGGCGGCCTATCAGATAAAGACCAAGATCAAAGACTTGTTGATTATCATTAAATATTTGTTTATCAGATACTTCCTTCCTGAATAAATGCAATTCAAAAACGAATTCTCCCGGCAACTTATGTTGTATACCTAAAAATGCGATCCTTGCAAAAAGGGTGTTGAATAAAAGTTTTTCCAAACTTGTCAGGTCGATGATCATGCTTTGAAATACATCAAAGCAATACTGCAAAGTTCTGGTGTCCGCTATATTTTTTTTACGGCTCAGTTTTTTTAAGGCATCCAGAAATACCGGCGCTTTTTCGGATTTAAGTTGTTTGATCAAAGGTGTTTGGTTTAATTAATGCCCAAGATATGAATTTTTATCAATAAACACAAAAAACTTTTATGCAAATTAAAAAATTCCATTTTTTTAAACTTGAAGTTAAAATAACGTTAAAAACTGTCGTTTATATTTTATGCAAAATTATTTATTTGAATTGGCATTGCAAAAATTAAAATGTTTTCCTTATCTTTCGACCAAACTAAAAACAGAGATATGTTAAGAACTAAAATAGCCGGTATGGGATATTATGTCCCTGAAAAAGTTGTAACGAATTTCGATTTAATGAAGCTGATGGACACTTCTGATGAATGGATCCAGGAAAGATCCGGGATCATTGAAAGACGTTATGCAAAGAAACATGAAGAAACCACTTCAACCATGGGTGCTGCAGCTGCCCGGATGGCCATGGATTCCTGTGGAGTAAACCCCGAGGAAATTGACTTTATCATATTCGCCACTTTGAGTCCTGATTATTTTTTTCCGGGATGCGGAGTTCTTGCCCAAAGGGCATTGGGCATTAGTAAAAAAGAAATTCCTGCTTTGGACATCAGAAATCAGTGTAGTGGATTTATTTATGGATTGGAAGTTGCTGATCAGTTCATAAAAACGGGAAAATATAAAAATATTCTATTGATAGCTTCTGAATTACAATCTCATGGCCTTGACTTTACGACCAGAGGAAGGAATGTATCAGTATTGTTTGGTGATGGTGCAGGCGCTGTCATCCTGCAACCGACGGAGGATGAAGATAAAGGGATCCTCACCACACATTTGCATTCAGATGGTACTGAAGCAGAAGTATTATCTTTGATCAATCCGGGATCACACTGTGGTTATCACCTTGGGAAAGAGCAATTTGGATACCCAGATATCGAATATGGCGGAGCATTCGTGACAGACAAAATGTTTAATGAACACATGCTGTTCCCTCAAATGGATGGCCAGGCGGTTTTCAAAAAGGCAGTGACAAAATTCCCCGAAGTGATCCATGAGGCACTAAAAACTGCCGGTTATTCCACTCAGGATGTAAAACTGGTCATTCCTCATCAGGCGAATCTACGGATCAGTCAGTTTGTTCAAAGACTACTGAGATTGACCGATGACCAAATGTATAATAACATACAAAAATACGGCAATACAACTGCGGCATCTATCCCGATAGCCATGTGTGAAGCAAAGCAGGAAGGTCGGTATGCGGAAGGAGATCTGGTTTGCCTGGCCGCATTTGGCAGCGGATTTACCTGGGCAAGCGCTTTGGTCAGATTCTGATTTTATGTCGTCAAAAAACACAGATGAAGCATCCAAAGTGTTTATTGGAATAATGACAAATAATCATTTGAATCCAGCGGTATTCTTGTTGTTTTTCTAAGGTATGATTAACTGTTATTCCCATTATATGACAACCATTTACTTTGTGTGGCTCAATTGGTTTTTAGTCAATGGCTAAATTGCCAAAATCTTTTTGAAGACTGTTAAATGCTTAGCTGGCTAGAGGGTGTTCTTTAATATTCTGAAATTAAAGATATCTTTGTACAAAATGCACTAAATTTGCAGTATTAATTGAAGGGTTACACCTTGCCTGGATTTTAGGCCAAATGATAAAATACAAAAGTTGATTTACTTTAACATATATTTGGTTATAACAATATATTCTTTGTTATTAAAATATTATATATGCAAATAAATATTAATATGAAAGCATACTGGTTCATTTCACTATTTTTGATATTTATCAGTTTGAATTATCGAGCGTATACACAAGAGGTTCAGGCTATTACAGGGGCCACTGTTTTGAATGGAAAAACGGGTAACAGTCTTTACCACAAAACTGATGAGAAAAGCCTGAAAGTTTCTGAGCTTTATATAGGTGGAGAAATAGAAAACGAGGGAAAAACAGATCTGACCAAATTCTATAAACATGAGATTATTATAAAGGAATCGGTGTTGACCTCAGAAAATAACGTTGAATTCATCGGCGCATTCAGATATAAGGGATATTCTCTTTTTGACTTGTTGAACCCTCATTTACTGAAGAAAAAAAATGTTGAGATATTCAGACCTCCAATTGATTTGTATGTTGTCATAGAAAATGATAAGGGCGAAAGTGTGGTTTTTAGCTGGTCAGAAATATTTCAAACTAATTTGATACATCAAATCATTCTGGCAACGGAAGTCGCTCCCATCAAATCGTACAAAAAAGATACAGAATATAAAACAGGTGAACAATGGAAGGTGATCTCTGCATCAGATCTTTATTCCAACAGGACGCTGGAAAATCCTGTTCGGATCATGGTGAAGTCATTCGACCAAAAAGAATATGTCATCAACCGGGACATCCAACCGCTGTATAGCCATGAAATCCGGGTCAATATCAATCAGGACAGCAGTTTTGTCATTCCTGCTGTCACTGAAACGAGCCAATTAAGCAGTTACAATACCAGTTTTTTTGGTATGGGTATGGGGTATCATGACAACAAAAGTTTTGAAGGCCTCGCTTTAAAATCCTTTTTGGAAAATTCGGGTTTTGAATATGAACAAAACTGGATCCGGAATGGACTGGTTTGTGTTGCATCTGTTGACGGATACAGGGCTATTTTTAGTTTTAGTGAATTATTCAACCGTTATGATCAGGTTGGGCCAATCCTTTCAGTTTCAGACAAGGATGAAAAAAGTGGCTTTTACAGGTTTTTCCTGCCCTCAGACTTTTATGCTGACCGGGCAGTCAAGGCTGTAAAGGAATTGTACTTTTTCAAAATTAATTGATTTTCACCCACTCTTTCCGGATTTTGCAAAAATAGAACAATATCATTAAGCGATTAGTTACAGTTTCAGCGTGCACCAAAATGTTATAATTGATTGACAGTCATATTTTTAGGATATATCATGCCCCAAATAATATTTGGTGACCTATGGGATGTCAGAACAGTTCAATTACTTGATATCATAGCAATGCAACACAGAAGGAATGGCTCCGTTCATTAAATTCAATTTCACATTGGCCTTCAGTCCGATTTTATGCATGGCCTCCAAATTGCCTGAAAAAACGCATACCCTTGCGCCACTGTAGTCCTGCTTTAATCTCATCCCTATCTGGTAATAAAATTCATCGATATCATCAGATTTTAACCGGATATCGTAAGGTGGATTCATGATCAAAAAATCAGGTCGGGGATTGAGGCTTTCTTTCAAAAAATCTTTTTTCGAAAACTGTACCTGGTCTCCGAATGGCAATTGGTATAGGTTTTTTCTGGCAGAAAACATATTCTGGCGATTGATATCTGAACCATAAAACTGTATTGTAGTAGGTCCGCATATTTTTGCATCGGCATTTTCCTTAACTGCATCCCATACAGACTGCCTGAAATTTTTCCATTTCATAAAAGCATATTCCTGCCTGAATTTTCCCGGAGGAATGTTGCAATGGATCATAAAGGCTTCAGAAATAAATGTACCTGAACCACACATTGGATCATGAAAAATCTTTGCTGTTTCAAATCCGGAGGATAGCAATATTCCTGAAGCAAGTACTTCGCTGAGAGGCGCCTCTACTGAAGCCACTTTGTAATCTCTTTTATGAAGTGATTCACCCGTACTATCCAAAGAAATAGTGCATTTATTTTCAAAAATATGAATATTGACTTCAACATCAGGATTATAGGTAGACACATCAGGACGTTTCCCATATTTGTCCCTGAATTGATCAACAATAGCATCTTTCGCTTTCAATGCCATGTATTTCGAATGAGTAAAATACTGTGAACTCACCACTGAATATACTGCAAAACGCTGGTTGACATTAAAATACTCAGACCAATTGATTTCCTGCATTTTACGGTAGAACATGTGTTCATTGATTGCTTCAAATTTATGTATCGGCAACAAAACACGCAGTGCAGTCCTTAATTCATAATTGGCACGATACATATCTTTGATGTCGCCTTCAAAAAGGACAGCGCGATTGAGCACCGTGGCCTCTTCAAAACCCAGGTTTTTAATCTCCTGTTCGAGAGCAGGCTCCAGGCCTTCCAGTGTTTTTACTAAAATTTCCATGGAGATCAGGTTTGGATAACGCCAACATTGAATTTTTCAATTTCACCATGATTGGCCGCTTCCAATGAAATAGAAATAAACTTTCGGGTTTCACGCGGGTCAATGATCTCATCCACCCAAAGTCTTGATGCAGCATAATACGGGCTGGTATGACTTTCATATTTCGCCTGAATTTTTCCAAATAGTTCTTTCTGACTCGCTTCATCCACCTCCTTCCCCTGTTTTTGAAGGGCAGAAACCTGGATCTGTGTCAGCACTTTGGCAGCTTGCGTTCCACCCATTACAGCAATTTTTGCCGTTGGCCAGGCAAAAATAAACCTGGGATCATAAGCTTTTCCGCACATCGCATAATTCCCTGCTCCGTAGGAATTGCCCAAAATGACAGAAATCTTAGGCACAGTCGAGTTTGAAACGGCATTGACCATTTTAGCTCCGTCTTTGATGATCCCACCATGTTCTGCCCGCTTCCCAACCATAAATCCTGTGACGTCATGTAAAAATATCAGTGGAATTTTCTTTTGATTACAAACCATGATAAATCTTGTCGCTTTATCAGCAGAATCAGAATAGATCACTCCTCCGAACTGAAGTTCGCCTTTGGCAGTTTTAACCACTTCACGATTGTTGGCAACGATGCCGACTGACCAGCCATCAATTCGTGCGTAGGCTGTTATGATGGTTTTGCCATAGTCTTCCTTATAGTATAAAAGACTGCCTTCGTCTACCAAACATTCCAGCAACTCTTTAGTATTGTATGGTTTGGTTGGATCCACAGGCATTTTCCTAAGCAAAATATCTGCTGAGAACCTGGGAGGAATAGTTTCTATTCTGTCGAGTCCTGCTTTAGGAAATGAACCAATGGATTTCATCATATCCCTGACCTTATTCAAGGCGTCTTTATCATCTTTGGCGATATAATCGGTAACTCCGGAAATATTACTTTGTGTATGGGCTCCTCCCAGCGTTTCCTGATCTACTTCTTCACCGATGGCAGCTTTTACCAGGTATGGTCCGGCCAAAAAAATGGAACCGGTTTTGTCTACAATAATAGCCTCATCAGACATGATAGGAAGGTAAGCACCACCAGCCACACAGCTACCCATGATCGCGGACAACTGAGGAATACCCAAAGAGGACATTTTAGCATTGTTGCGGAAAATCCTCCCAAAATGTTCTTTATCGGCAAATATTTCATCCTGCATGGGCAGGAAAATGCCAGCGGAGTCTACAAGATAAATCACGGGCAATCTGTTCTCCATTGCGATTTCCTGGGCTCTGAGGTTCTTCTTGCCAGTTAAAGGAAACCAGGCACCGGCTTTTACGGTTGCATCATTGGCAACGATCATACAAAGCCTTCCACTGACATATCCAAGACCAATGATCACACCCGCTGCCGGGCAACCTCCATGTTCTTCATACTGTCCATATGCAGTAAACAGGCCAAATTCAAAAAAATCCGTATCCTCATCGATCAGATAACTGACTCTTTCCCTGGCTGTGAGTTTACCCTGATCTGCCTGTTGCTGAAGTCTTTTCTTACCACCTCCGAGGCGTATTTCATCTCCTCTGTGTTTCATTTTACTGATCAGTAATTTCATTTCATCAGCATTTCTTTCCAGCATTATTTTTTGCTCGTCTGACATGTTCATGTTTTATTTTGCAAGATACGAATAATTCATGTTTGAACACACAAATGTAATCAATAGGGGTTTGAGAGCATTCATAATTGTGAAATAATAACTGGATTAACTTACCACAAGTTGCAAATTATTGGTTTATCTGAAAAAAAATGTATTCATGGTTAAATAGTGGTATTTGGGTCCATACAACGTTTAACGATATTTGATAATTCATTTTAACAGATCAAATTGTTTTTAATCAGTGAATCATATATAACAACCTGTTCCTTGATTTGGATTTGAAAACTATTGTTTAATCAGCAAGAGTTAAACGCACAAAATAGGTAAAAATAATAAGATATACATTAAACTATTTAATAATATATATAAAATTATTTGTATGGACTTTATCTCATTTTATATAAAAATAAGTCCGGATTATAGAAAACCGGCAACGATTTAATTTTCTGTTTTTTTCTGAAACCCTGAAAATTCTTAAATTTCAATAAACAATGATGAAGATTTGAATTTAAATTAATTGAAAAGTCTGGTATTTAATGAGCAGACATTGCATTGAATGCCAAGATAAAGCAGTAATATTGCCAGCTTTTTAAAACAGACCTTAATATTATGTTAGAAATCAGGAATATAGCCATTATTGCACACGTTGATCACGGAAAAACCACCTTGGTGGACAGATTGCTTCAACAGGTTAAATTATTCAGGGACAATCAGGTTGTAAATGATCTGGTTCTGGACAACAATGACCTGGAAAGGGAAAGAGGCATCACTATCCTTTCAAAAAACGTGTCAGTCAGATATAAAAACACTAAGATCAACATCATCGATACCCCGGGTCACTCTGATTTTGGCGGTGAAGTGGAACGAGTACTGAATATGGCAGACGGTGTTTTGCTAGTAGTAGATGCATTTGAAGGTCCAATGCCTCAAACGCGTTTTGTTTTGGGAAAAGCCATAGATTTGGGATTGAAACCCATCGTTGTGATAAACAAAGTGGATAAACCTAATTGCAGGCCTGAAGAAGTACAGGAAGCAGTATTTGATCTGATGTATAATTTAGGTGCTACGGAAGACCAGCTTGATTTTCCAACCGTTTATGGTTCTTCAAAAAATGGTTGGATGTCAGACGATTATAAAAAAGAAACAACTGATGTATCTTATCTCCTTGATGTGATCATCGAGCACATTCCTATGGCAGAACACGTCGAAGGAACTCCACAGATGCAGATCACTTCTCTTGATTACAGTTCTTATGTTGGTCGGATAGCAGTTGGCAGGCTGACCAGAGGAGTACTTCAGGTCAACATGCCGGTTTCCCTGGTAAAAAGAGATGGAACAATCAACAGGTCAGTGATCAAGGAACTGTATACATTTGAGGGATTGGGCAAGGAAAGGACAAAATTACCTGTTCAAAGCGGAGACATTGTTGCTTTGATGGGTATAGATAATTTTGAGATTGGAGACACCATTACAGATATAGAAAATCCAGAAGCGTTACCACCTTTACAAATCGATGAACCTACCATGAGTATGTTGTTCACCATTAACAACTCTCCGTTTTTTGGCAAGGAAGGTAAATATGTAACATCCAGGCATTTGAGAGATCGATTGTACAAAGAGATCGAAAAAAACCTGGCTTTAAGAATTGAAGAAACAGATTCACCTGATTCTTTACTGGTATTTGGAAGAGGAATATTGCATCTGAGCATATTGGTAGAAACGATGAGACGGGAAGGCTATGAATTCCAGTTGGGCCAGCCAAAAGTGATCATAAAAATGGTTGATGGTGTGAAATGCGAACCTGTAGAAGTACTTTCTGTGCTGGTACCCGGAGATTTTTCAGGCAGAGTGATCGACCTGGTGACTACCAGGAAAGGCGAATTGCTGGAAATGAATCATCGGGGTGACAGGATGAGCATAGAATTCAAGATCCCTTCCAGAGGAATCATTGGATTAAGGAATAATATCCTGACAGCTACTGAAGGTGAAGCGATCATAGCACACAGGTTTGACAGTTTCGAGCCCTGGAAAGGAGAGATCAACACACGTATAAACGGAGCGCTTATCTGCATGGAAACCGGCAGCGCAATTCCATTTGCAATCTGGAAATTGCAGGACAGAGGCAGATTTTATATCAATCCGGGTGAAGATGTATATACAGGTCAGGTGATCGGCGAAAATACCCGTGGAAATGATCTCGTGGTGAATGTTGGAAAAACAAAAAAACTGACAAACATGCGTGCTTCAGGTACTGATGAAAAAGTGCTCATCATTCCTGCCATTAAGTTTTCTCTGGAAGACTATATGGAAAATATCCGGGACGATGAATACCTGGAAGTAACCCCCAGATCTTTAAGGCTGAGAAAGATCTATCTGGATGAGAATGAACGCAAAAAACACAGTCGCACGGTATCTGCTGAATAGCAAAGTATAATTTTGTTTCTTCATGTTTGAAGCGATAATCCTGATACCAGTTGAAGCTGATTTTTAAAAAATTAGAAGTATGTGGACAATAATCATAAAATGAAAATGGTGAAACGGATGATTCCCTGGTCGACAAAATTTCAATCACCAAAAGTATCTGAACAAAAAAATAACCATTGATTTCTTATCCATCCAATATTCTCAGCTGGAAAACGATTCAGATAGTTTTTTGGATGAACTGAATTGTCAGATTAGTTGGTTGCACATTGCTATTAAACATCCATAAGATTTTTCAATGTTGAGTCAGCTCCGAAAAGTCCAATTTGTGGATTTTCAAACTTTTTTTATCCCAATCTACTGATGCCATAGGTCAGCATAAGACTAAATGAAAACAATTGAAAATCAACAAATTAAAAATCCCCCTTTAAAACGGGATCTATGGACAAAGACTTTTCGGTGCAGGCTCATGTTATATTTAACAGCGAATCTTTAGATTGATATCGTTTCGAATTAAAACTCTTTTAATGAAAAAAGTACTTCTCCTCCTCGCCAATGGTTTTGAGATCCTTGAAGCAAGTGCATTTATTGATGTGATCGGATGGAATATGGTCGAAGGTGACCGGAATACAGCATTGTATACAGCCGGAAACACCAGGATAATTCACAGCACATTCAATCAAAGTTTCAATGTGGATCTGACTTTAGAGGAAGTTCAGGAAGATGCATTTGATGCTCTGGCAATTCCGGGTGGTTTTGAACAGTATGGTTTTTTTGAAGATGCATTTTCGGAAAGCTTTCAAAATATGATTCGTGCTTTTGACAAACAGAGAAAAGTGATCGCTTCTGTTTGTGTCGGGGCATTAGCTTTGGGGAAAAGCGGAATATTGGAAAACAGAACTGCCACAACTTATTGTCTGAATCCTGTCCGAAAGCAACAATTGAAGGATTTTGGTGCACAAATCAGCGATCTGCCCATTGTAAATGAAAATCATATCATCAGTTCTGATGGTCCATCCACTGCAATTAATGTTGCTTTTTTATTGCTGGAAAAACTGACATCATCAGAAAATGTTTTGCATGTCAGAAAATTGATGGGTTATGACAGGGAAAAACCCAAATAAAATTTGCAAAATAAAAAACTGGTGCTTCGTGGAAGGTTCATTACAAGAGTGCAATTTCCAACCGGGAAACACCAGTTTAAATGAATTTATGTTTCATTACAAAAATCAGATCAAGCTGAGCAATTCGGCCATTCTTTTGCCGATATCTGCAGGAGATACTACCACATGAACATTATTCTCAGACAGGATCTTCATTTTGGCTTCAGCGGTATCTGCGGTTCCCCCAATGATGGCGCCTGCATGTCCCATGGTTCTTCCTTTTGGTGCTGTCTGACCTGCAATAAAGCCAACTACCGGTTTGGTACCATGCGCTTTAACCCATTTCGCAGCATCAGCCTCCATATTTCCGCCGATTTCGCCGATCATGATGATGCCATCTGTATCAGGGTCTTCCATTAAAAGTTGTACAGCTTCCATGGTGGTAGTTCCAATAATAGGATCACCCCCGATGCCAATACAGGTTGACTGTCCTATCCCTAACTTTGTCAACTGATCCACTGCTTCATAAGTTAATGTCCCTGACCTGGAAACAACGCCAATCCTACCTGGTTTGTGAATAAATCCAGGCATGATACCCACTTTGGCTTCACCTGGTGTGATAATACCCGGACAATTAGGTCCGATCATTCTCGTATGATGTGCATCAAGATAAGCTTTGACTTTTACCATATCCTGAACCGGAATGCCTTCGGTAATGGCTACAACCAGTTTTATCCCGGCTTCAGCTGCTTCCATGATGGCATCGGGAGCAAAAGCAGGTGGAACAAAAATAATGGAAGTGTCAGCCCCTTCGTTGGATACGGCATCAGCTACTGTATTGAATACAGGTTTATCGAGGTGTTTCTGGCCGCCTTTTCCAGGTGTAACACCGCCCACCACATTGGTTCCATATTCTATCATTTGAGTGGCATGGAATGTGCCCTCATTTCCTGTAAAACCCTGAACTATTATCCGGGAATGTTTATTAACTAAAACGCTCATATTATTTTACTCTTTGATTTCATCTACATAAAGATACACAGTTTCATCAGGTTTGTGCATAAAATACTTTTCCCTTGCGTATTTCTCCGGATATTGCTGCATGGACGCCCATTCTTTCTTAACTTTTTCAAGTTTTTGAGTATAGGTTATTTCTTCGTTTTCAAGAACCCTGATCTGATGATTCAATTTTCGTTGAACCAACATACTCCTGTTATCAAAAAACACGATCCAAACAAAAAAAACGAAAAATATTGCAACAAATCTTTTGTAAGTCTTTAATAATCTTGTAATTGTTTGTTTCATACCCGTCAAGCCATTATATTAAAAAACAAATATATATATAATAACCTTATCAACAAAAAATTACATATACTTTTTGGATCTTAACCCTTACATATTTCTAAAGGTATTGCCCGGGAAATATCCCATATCGCCTAATTCTTCTTCGATTCTGAGTAATTGGTTATATTTTGCAATCCTGTCTGTCCTGGAAGCAGATCCTGTTTTGATCTGACCCGTATTGAGTGCAACTGCCATATCTGCTATGGTAGTATCTTCTGTTTCACCGGATCTGTGGCTCATAACAGCTGTATAGCTATTGCGTTTCGCCAGATTCACGGCATCGATGGTTTCTGTCAGTGATCCAATTTGATTCAGTTTAACGAGAATCGAGTTGGCGACTTTTCTTTCAATCCCCATCAGAAGTCTTTCGGAATTTGTGACAAACAAATCATCACCAACTATCTGGATTTTTCCACCCAACAGTTCTGTCATTTCCCTGAATCCTGTCCAGTCATCTTCTGCCAATCCATCCTCAATTGAAATGATCGGATATTTATAAACCCATTCTTTCCAGTAGTTGACCATCTCTGAAGAAGTCAGTTTATCCCCGCTGGATTTGAAAAGGTGATATTTTTTTTCTTCTTCTATATAAAATTCTGAAGCTGCTGGATCCAATGCGATCATGATGTCTTCACCAGGTCTCAAACCAGCTTTTTCGATGGCCATCAGTACTGTTTCTATGGCCTCATCATTAGATTTTAAGTTAGGCGCAAATCCTCCTTCATCTCCAACATTGGTAGAGTAATTTTTGTCAGCCAGTACTTTCTTCAATGCATGAAATACTTCAGTTCCCATTCTTAATGCTTCAGAAAAATAACTTGCTCCAACAGGCATGATCATAAATTCCTGAAAATCTATACTATTATCTGCATGCGATCCACCATTCAAAATGTTCATCATTGGAACAGGCAAAACGTGTGCATTGACACCTCCTACATAACGATACAACGGCTGACCGGACAATTCTGCAGCTGCTTTTGCGATTGCCAAAGATGTTCCTAAAATTGCATTGGCGCCTAACCTGGATTTGTTTTTTGTTCCGTCAAGATCGATCATCATCTCATCCAGGCGAATCTGGTCAAAAATATTTTGGCCAACCAATAAATCTCTCAATTCATTATTGACATTTTCACAGGCTTTCAAAACACCTTTGCCATTAAACCTCAATTTATCTCCATCACGCAATTCAACAGCTTCATGTACACCTGTGGAAGCTCCTGATGGAACAGCTGCCCTTCCAATGACATTTCCAGAAGTAAGTACTTCCACTTCAACTGTGGGATTTCCCCTTGAATCCAAAATTTCACGTGCTCTGATATCTTTTATTTCTGACATTTTGATAGATTTTTTCGTTAAAAAATAAAGTGCAAAGATACGATTTAGGCTTGGTTTTATACACTAAAAGAACATTAATTGTATGTTGAATTATTCTGAATTTCCCTGGAAAAGGAATTACAGTTATGTAAATATTTAGGTTGTGGCAAATTTGATCAACTGATGGAATGACGAAAAAGATATCATCATCATATAGTTTATCCATTTTTAAATGAAAGATATCAATTTCAATCATTCAAAAAAATGAACGCATTTCAATACAGAATTTCTACAGATAATGTGCTATGATACAAAATTGCTTCAAATCTTATTAATGAATGCCATGTTTTACATATTTGAAAAATACTTTACAAAAGCGATGCATATTTGATCCTACATTTGTTGTAACGAGCCTTCACAAACAATCTGATGAATAATAAATTAAGGGAGAAAACTGAAAATCGGAAATCTATGGGAAGTATTATCCTAAACTTGTATCATCCAATAGAAATAAAAAAAAGCCTCACGTTATAAAACGGAGGCTCTAATATTTTGAAAATCAGGTTTTTACTCTTCTTCCTGGGTTGTTTCACTTTTTTTCGGTTCAGCAACAGGTTCCGCAACGGTGGTTGCAGTAGCTGCAGTTGCAACACCTTCTTTAACAGAGGTTCCTTTTCCTCCTCTTCTCCTTCTGGTAGTTTTTACAGTTTTATCACTTTTTGCGTTCAGCAACAACTCGTTAAAATCAACCAATTCAATCATGGCCATTTCAGCTCCATCACCTTTTCGGTAGCCCATTTTTATGACACGGGTATAACCACCAGGTCTATCCCCTACTTTTGGAGCAATCACATCAAATAATTCATTAACACACTCCTTACTTTGCAGATAAGCAAAAATAATTCTTCTGGAATGTGTTGTGTTTAATTTGGATTTAGTTACAAGTGGCTCAAAATACACTTTTAAAGCTTTTGCTTTGGCAAGTGTTGTAATGATTCTTTTGTGTGTAACCAATGCAATGGAAAGGTTTTTCAATAAGGCATCCCTATGCCCTTTCTTCCTTCCAAGATGATTAAATTTTTTACCGTGCCTCATAGGACTCAATTTATTGTATCACTTTATGAACAGGACCACCGGTCATCCAGCGTTCAATCAGTTAATACAGGTTTACAATTACAAAAACGGACTTTTTTTTGTGCCGGCTTAATCAATTAGCTTTTCTCTATTTCAATCTGGTATTTAGAAAGGTCAAGACCAAAAGTCAGGCCTTTTTCAACCAGTAACTCTTCAATTTCAACCAATGATTTCTTTCCAAAATTCCTGAACTTCAGCAATTCATGTCTTTCATATTCCACCAATGCACCTAAAGTATCAATTTTAGCAGCTTTAAGGCAGTTAAAGGCTCTCACAGAAAGATCCAGGTCTTCCAGAGGAGTTTTTAGCAATTTCCTCATATGCAGAACATGTTCATCCACAACATCTTCACTCTTAGATTTTGAATCCTCGAAAGTGATATTTTCATCAGTGATGAGCATGAGGTGTTGAATCAATATTCTTGAAGCTTGTTTTACAGCTTCTTCAGGGTGGATGGTTCCATCCGTCTGAATGGTCAGTTCCAGCTTTTCATAGTCAGTTCTTTGTTCGACCCTTGTATTTGAAACTGTATAGGAAACCTTTTTAATAGGAGTATAAATTGCATCAACTGGTATGGTGCCAATGGTTTCAATCTGTTCTTTACCCACTTCAGCAGGCACATAACCCCGGCCTTTGGTTATGGTCAACTCAACCTCAAGGTTGACAAATGTTTCCATATTACAAATAACCAAGTCAGGATTTGCCACCTTAAACATGTTGGTAAATCCTTCAATATCACCCGCTGTAAAAGCATTTTTTCCTGTGACTGTCAGATAAATTTTCTTTTCCTGAGCAGCATCTTCCTCGTTTTCCTCAAAAATTTTCTTTAGGCGAATTTGTTTAATATTAAGTATTATGTCTACTACATCTTCTACTACGCCTTTGATGGTAGAAAATTCATGATCAACACCAGCAATCCGCACTGAAGATATCGCATAACCTTCCAATGAAGAGAGCAGCACCCTTCTCAAAGAATTGCCCAAAGTATGGCCAAAACCTCTTTCCAAAGGTTTGAATTCAAAAACTCCTAAAAAATTATCTGCTTTCTGCAGTTTGATCTTTTCAGGTCTCTGAAAATTTAATATGCTCATAAATAAAATCTAATTAAGAAAGAAAGTAAGCAATAGCAGACTATTACTTAGAATAAAGTTCAACGATCAATTGTACATTGATATTCTCGGGAATTTGTTCAGCTTCCGGGTAAGCAAGGAATTTACCTGTCATTGTATCAGGATTGAATTCCAACCATCCGAAATTTCTTACATCAGATTTCGATTTTACATTATTTTGGATCAGCTCAATTTCTTTTGAACTGCCTTTTACAGTAACAAAATCACCAGGTTTCAAAGTGAATGAAGGGATGTTTGTAGGTATACCATTGACCACAATATGTTTATGAGATACCATTTGCCTTGCTGATCTTCTGGTTTTTGCAATGCCGAGTCTGTAAACGGTGTTATCCAACCTTGCCTCCAAAAGCTGCAGCAACACAGTACCAGTTACCCCTTCTTTTCTGCTGGCAAGCTCGAAAAGGTTCCTAAACTGAGTTTCAAGCAAACCATAGGTATACTTGGCTTTTTGTTTTTCAGTAAGCTGGACAGCATAATCTGATGTTTGTCCTTTTCTCTTATTCGGACCGTGTTGACCCGGTTTGTATTTTCTTTTATCAAACGCTCTGTCGGGACCGAAAATAGCCTCTCCGAATGATCTAGCTTTTTTAGTAGCTGGGCCTGTATATCTTGCCATTGTTCAAATAAATTCTATAATTAATTAAACTCTTCTTCTTTTTGGAGGACGGCAGCCATTATGTGGAATGGGTGTTACATCCGTAATACGGGTAATTCTTATACCTACACCATCTATAGCTCTGATGGCAGCTTCTCTACCAGCACCCGGACCTTTAACAAAAACTTCGAGTGTGCGCATTCCTGCATCATAAGCCACTTGTGCTGCATCCTTTGCTGCCATTTGTGCAGCATAAGGTGTATTCTTTTTAGAACCTTTGAAACCTGATTTTCCAGCGGATGACCAGGTAACTACCTGTCCTGCTTTATTGGTTAAAGTGACAATAATATTGTTGAAACTAGCCTGAATATAAGCTATCCCAATAGGGTCAACAACTATTTTCCGTTTCTTCTTAACAACTTTACCTTTTGCCATTGAATTAATATTCTAATGTAAATATGATTTATTCCCTATTAACCTTTAGGTGCTACCTTTTTATTAGCAACCGTTTTCTTCTTACCTTTCCGGGTTCTGGCATTGGTTTTGGTACTTTGCCCCCTCACAGGAAGACCCTTTCTGTGTCTGAGTCCACGGTAGCAGGCTATATCCATCAACCGCTTTATATTCATGGAAACTTCTGTCCTTAATTCACCCTCTACCTTATGTTCTGTCTGAATAATCTGTGAAATTACTCTTACATTTTCATCAGTCCAGGCTGAAACTTTAATATGTTCGTCAATACCTGCCTCTGCGAGAATCTGGGAAGCCTTACTTCTGCCAATTCCATAAATATAGGTCAAACCTATTACTCCTCTTTTATTTTTAGGAATGTCTACCCCTTCAATTCGTGCCATAACAATTAAATTTAACCTTGACGTTGTTTATATTTCGGGTTCTTTTTGTTTATCACATAAATCTTCCCTTTCCTTCTAACGATCTTGCAGTCTGCAGTTCTCGTTTTTATAGATGCCCTCACTTTCATCTTTTGAATATTAAAACTTTATGTATTATTACTTCTTATCAATCCAAAATGATTTTTAAATAGTCATAAAAATCTGATTGACTTTCTATTAATCTATGACTTATATCTATATGTAATCCTTCCCCTGCTCAAATCATATGGGGAAATTTCTACTTTTACTTTGTCGCCAGGTAATATCCTGATATAGTGCATACGCATTTTACCTGAAATGGTAGCGATTATAAGGTAATCATTTTGAAGTCTAACCCGGAACATTGCGTTCGAAAGCGCTTCTTCAATAATCCCATCTTGTTCAATAAGTTGTTGTTTGGACATACCCTAAAAAATTGGAGTGCAAATATCTAACTAATTTTTATATTTCCCTAAGATTTGGGTTGTTTTTAATTGCATTCTCAACAAAACTATGGTCAGAAAGGATATCTGCTTTATTTTTTCCAACTGCTATTGAATGTTCGTAATGAGCAGAAGGTTTTTTATCCCTCGTTATAATGGTCCAACCATCATTCAATTGTCTGACTCTGTAGTCACCTAAATTTATCATTGGTTCAATCGCAATTACCAAACCTTCCTTAAGTACAATTCCTTTTCCTCGTTTTCCGTAATTTGGTACTTCAGGCTTTTCATGTAAACTACGTCCAACTCCATGTCCTACCATTTCTCTGACCACGCCATAGCCATTTAGTTTTTCTGTGATTTGCTGAACAGCAAAACCGATGTCCCCTATTCTATTTCCAGCTATTGCCTGTTCAATTCCAAGGTAAAGCGATCGTTTAGTTGTTTGAAGCAATTTCATTACTTCTTCATTCACCTCACCTATAGCAAAGGTATAAGCACAATCGCCATGAAAACCTTCATAATAGGCACCACAATCCACCGATACAATATCACCATCCACAAATTCAGTATCATCAGGTATTCCATGAACCACCACTTCATTTCGTGATACACAGAGCGTGGCAGGAAAACCTCCATATCCTTTGAACGAAGGTGTTGCTCCGTGATCTCGTATAAAACTTTCTGCTAATTTATCGAGTACTTTACCCGTCAATCCCGGTTTAAGTACTTCAGCAATCATTCCTAAAGTTTTTGAAACTATTAGATTGCTGTTCCGAATCAATTCTATCTCGCCTTCAGTTTTATAATATATATCATTATTTCCCAAAAAAAAACTTTTCAATATTTAACAGAGAAGTCATTACCCTCCTCCAAGTTGTTGCATACCACTTGTCTTACGACCTTTTAGCTTCCCGGATTTGACCAATCCGTCATACTTTCTCATCAACAAATGACTTTCGATCTGCTGTAAGGTATCCAATACTACACCAACGAGGATCAACAATGATGTTCCACCAAAAAACAACGCAAAAGCGTCATTCACGCCGATTGAACCGACGATGGCCGGAAATACCGAAATCAATCCAAGAAAAATTGATCCAGGCAAAGTGATCCTGGTGGTCAGATTGTCAATAAAATCCTGAGTTGGTTTTCCCGGCTTTACTCCTGGTATAAAAGAATTCTGCCTCTTTAGATACTCTGCATATTGTTTAGGGTTTACCAACAATGCAGTATAAACATAGGTAAAGACAACGATCAACACAAAAAACACGATATTATATGGCAATGATTTCCAGTTGTTCATTGCCAGTAAAAATGAATTTCCGGTCACTGCATCTTCACTTAACCAGCTTGCGGCAGTAACAGGCAAAAACATAATAGCCTGAGCAAAAATAATAGGCATAACCCCTGCAGCATTCACCTTCAATGGAATATAATCTCTTGCTCCTGCAATCGGAATAGAAGTTCCTGCAACACGGCCTACCATACGTTTTGCAAACTGAACAGGAATTTTTCGGACAGCCTGAATGATCAACACTGTAGCTAATACAATTCCGAAAAACAAAGCAAGCTCAATGATCAGTAAAAGTATATTATTATTGAATTGTGCAATAACTTCTGCAAAAAATGCCTGAGGCAGTCTTGATATGATACCGACCATGATCAACAGTGAAATACCATTTCCGATACCCTTATCGGTAACTTTTTCCCCCATCCACATCGCAAAAACGGTACCGGTTGAAAGGATGATAATATTGCCTAGCCAAAAAATGAAAGGATTTACAGACGGATCCACAGCCTCCATGGCATTCAGCTGTGCCAGATAAGCTCCACCCTGAACTAAAGTGATCAGCAATGTTAAAAACCTGGTGATCTGGTTGATCTTTTTCCTGCCAGATTCGCCCTCTTTCTGTTGTAATCTTTGAAAATAAGGTACAGCGAACCCTAATAATTGAATAATGATAGAAGAGGTAATATATGGCATGATTCCAAGAGCAAAAATAGCACCCTGGAAAAAAGCACCTCCTGTGAAAATATTCAACAATCCCAAAATGTCAGTATCGCTTTTGGCTGCTCTTGCAGCTTCCAATGCTGATGGTACTACACCTGGAAGTACAACATAGGCACCAAATCTGTAAATAGCCAGAATCATAATCGTAAATAAAATACGATTCCTTAATTCTGTTATTTTCCAGATATTCTTTAAGGTTTCAATAAGTCTATTCATGACTATATTTTTACATCTTTGTAACAGTACCTCCAGCTTGTTCAATTGCTGTTACTGCATTTTTTGAAAATTTGTGAGCAGAAACATCCAATTTGATGGTCAGGTCTCCATCTGCTAAGATTTTAACCAACTCATATTTCCTGATATAACCTTTTTCAATAAGGAATTCAGGGGTAATAACAGAAATGCTATATTTTTCTGCAATTTTAACCAGTCTTTCTATATTGAAGGGTTCGTACTCGACTCTGAAGGGATTTTTAAAACCTCTTTTAGGCAATCTCATTTGAAGTGGAGTCTGACCACCTTCGTAATTTCTCTTGGTATGATAACCTGCTCTTGATTTTGCACCTTTATGACCTCTTGTTGCCGTTCCACCATGACCGGAACCAGGTCCTCTGGCTATTCTTTTCTGACTTTTTACAGAATTTGCGGCGGGTTTAAGATTATGTAACTCCATATATCTTTAATTTAATTGCTTATTAAAGCATTTCAACTTTTAACAAATGCTGAACTTTCTTAATCATCCCTTCTACCTGGGGGGAAAGTTCTTTTTCAACAGTCTGATTCATTTTGTTGATACCAAGCGCGATCAATGTATCTTTTTGTCTTTGGGGTCTTTTAATTGTGCTTACAACCTGCGTTAATCTAATTTTTGCCATATCAATCTATTTAGCGTATCAACCATTATAAATTTTATCCATCTTAATTCCTCTTTGACGGGCAATGTCATAAGGGTTCCTCAATTTGGCAAGTGCATCTACAGTTGCTTTGATAACGTTGTGAGGATTCGATGAACCTTGAGATTTTGCCAAAACGTTATGATAACCGGCAGTTTCAAGTACTGCACGCATAGCACCACCAGCGATCACACCTGTTCCATCAGCTGCAGGTTTGATTAAAACCCTGCCGCCTCCATATTTCCCCAATTGTTCATGAGGTATAGTTCCTTTAATGACCGGAACCTTTATCAGGTTTCTTTTCGCTGCTTCAACAGCTTTCGCAATGGATTCGGAAACATCTCTTGCTTTTCCAAGACCATAACCTACTATCCCATTACCATCTCCTACAACTACAATTGCTGCAAAACTAAAAGTTCTACCCCCCTTTGTGACCTTGGTTACACGGTTCAGCGCAACCATTTTTTCTTTCAACTCTCCAGCTTCAGCAGGGCTAACCCTGTATAAAAAACTATTTGACATTGCAATAACTTTGATTCATTAAAAATTCAAGCCTCCTTTTCTGGCTCCTTCAGCCAATGATTTGACAATACCATGGTATGGATAACCACTTCTGTCAAAAACTACACTTTGTATATTAATAGCTAGTGCTTTGGCAGCGATTTCCTGTCCAACTTTATCAGCTTGTTCCGTTTTGTTTCCGGCAGCAAGTGGTCCTTTGAGTGATTGAGAATTAGCTAATGTAATTCCGGCTTCATCATCAATAAGTTGGCAGTACACTGCGTTGTTACTTTTATAAACAGACAAACGAGGCCTTTCTGCAGTACCGCCAATTTTACTGCGGATTCTCATTTTGATCTTGTTCCTTTTGATCTCTTTGCTTTGATTTCTTCTGCTCATTTCAACTTAATTTAAGTCTATTTCTTACCTGCTGTTTTACCCATTTTCCTTCTGACTTCTTCACCAACGAATCGTACACCTTTTCCTTTGTATGGTTCAGGTTTTCTGAAAGCTTTAATTTTTGCTGCCACCTGGCCAAGCAATTGTTTATCAATTCCACTTAACCGTATAACAGGATTTTTTCCTTTTTCATTGATTGTCTCCAAAACCAGATCATCCGGTATATAGAAATATATAGGGTGAGAATAGCCCAGTGCCAATTCAAGCAAATTGCCAGTGTTACTGGCTCTGAATCCCACGCCAACCAATTCAAGTTCTTTCTGGAATCCGGTTGAAACCCCGGTAACCATATTGTTGAGCAAAGATCTATACAAACCATGCATCGATCTGAATCTGATTTGGTCATTTGGTCTTTTCACTTCAAGTACTCCATTGTCCATAACCAATTCAATATCTGGATCTATTTGCTGAACCAAACTTCCCTTAGGACCATTCACTTCAACCAGGTTTCCCTTGCTTATTTTGAGTTCCACTCCTGCCGGAATTACAATAGGAGCTCTTCCAATTCTTGACATCCTAAAAAAGTTTAAATTTTAATAAATATAGCAAATCAGTTCACCACCCACATTCTTTGTCCTGGCTTCCTTATCTGTCATAATTCCCTTTGAAGTGGAAACTATAGCGATACCATAACCATTGATAATTCTTGGTAATTTATCAACAGGAGCATATTTTCGCAACCCTGGTTTACTGATACGGCCCATTTTCTTAATAATAGGTAATTTAGTCAGAGGATCATATTTCAAAGCAATATAAATCTGCCCTGATTTGTCATCTTCTTCAAATTTGTATTTCAAAATATAACCCTGATCATACAAGATCTCGGTTATTTTTCTTTTAAGTTTTGAGCCAGGTATAACCAACATTCTATGCCCAGCTGTTTGAGCATTCCTGATTCTGGTTAAATAATCTGCTATTGGATCTGTAACTGCCATAATTCTAGTTTAATCTATTACCAACTTGCTTTTGTTACACCAGGGATCTTTCCAAAATTGGCCATTTCCCGAAATTTCACTCTGCATATTCCGAATCTTCTCATATATCCCTTAGGTCTTCCAGTCAATCCGCATCTATTGTGCAAACGGCTTGCCTTTGAGTTTCTTGGCAATTTATCCAACTCATCCCATAAACCATCGGCTTTGAGTTGTTTACGCTTTTCAGCATACTTCTCAACCAATTTTGCTCTTTTAACCTCCCTGGCTATTAATGACTTCCTTGCCATAATGATTAATTTCTTTGATTTTTGAAAGGCATTCCAAAATGTTTCAACAGTGCTAGTGCTTCAGCGTCAGTTTTAGCTGTAGTTACTATTGAAATATCCATACCTAATATCTTATTAATACTTTCCATTTTGATTTCGGGGAAAATGATATGTTCTCTTACCCCAACGCTATAATTTCCTCTTCCGTCGAATCCTTTATCACTGATTCCTCTGAAGTCTTTGACCCTTGGAAGAGCTACATTGATAAAACGATCCAGAAATTCATACATTCTGGAGTCCCTCAAAGTGACTTTAACTCCGATTACCATGCCTTCCCGCAATTTAAAATTGGAGACAGATCTTTTTGCTTTAATGGATACAGGCCTCTGACCTGTGATCAAAGAAAGATCCCGTATGGCTTCATCAATTATTTTCTTATCAAGAGCAGCTTCGCCAATACCTTGGTTGATCGTAATCTTTAATAACTTAGGTACTTCCATTGGAGAAGAATAACTGAACTGATCCTTCATTTTCTGGATCACCTCCTCTTTATACAATGTTTTTAATCTGGGTATGTAACTCATCACTTAATAATTTCTCCTGATTTTTTAGAATATCTTACCAGCTTACCATTTTCCAATTTCCTTCCAATCCTGGTTGGACTACCAGTTTTAGGATCTATGATCATAATATTGGAAATATGTATAGGTGCTTCTTTCTCGATAATACCTCCTGGTTTGTCATTGGTAGGTTTTTGGTGTTTTTTGATAATATTAACACCTTCGATGATCGCTCTTTCAGTTTTCGGAAAAACCTGAAGGACTTTTCCTTTTTTCCCTTTATAAGAACCTTCGACTACAGCAACCTGGTCACCTTTCTTGATATGCAATTTATTACCTAACATAACTCAACATTTATAAATTATAGAACCTCAGGCGCTAATGATACTATTTTCATATAATCCTTTTCCCTCAACTCTCTGGCTACAGGTCCAAAAATACGCGTACCTCTTGGATCTCCGGCAGCATTCAGTAAAACAACGGCATTATCATCAAACCGGATATATGATCCGTCTTTCCTACGAAGTTCTTTTTTGGTTCTGACAACTACAGCCTTTGTAACCGTACCTTTTTTTATACCGGTTGGGGTTGCGTTTTTTACTGCAACCACAATTACATCGCCTATGGATGCATACCTTCTTCTGGTCCCGCCCAAAACTTTGATGCAAAGAACTTCTTTAGCACCGCTATTGTCAGCAACCTTTAATCTGGATTCCGCTTGTATCATTTCCTATAATTTTGAAAAATAAATACTTATTTAGCTCTTTCAATAATCTGAACAACTCTCCAACGTTTGTTTTTGCTCAAAGGACGAGTCTCCATTATTCTGACTTTATCGCCACTATTACAATCATTCAACTCATCATGAGCCATGAACTTCTTGCTTTTTTTAACGAATTTTCCATAGAGCGGATGCCGTAATTTTCTCTCTACAAGAACTGTGACAGATTTATCCATTTTGTCACTTACTACAACACCAGTACGCTGTTTTCTTAAATTTCTTTCAGCCATGATTTTGACCGTTTAATTTTATTTATTCAACTTTCTTCTTAATAACACTCTGTCCTTTTTTGCATTAGCCTCAGGATCTGCAGCAATTTCCCTTCTTCTGATCTCTGTTCTTAATCTAGCAATATCCCTGCGTACTTCTCTTAAAGCCAGAGGATTTTCAAGCCCTTTGATCGCATGATCAAACCTGAGTTTGCCGATACGTTTTTCCGTCTCGGACAATTCAGTTAACAAATCAGCATCGCTGTAACCTTGCAATTCTTCAAATTTCTTAGTTGCCATATAATTGCACTTTTATTTATTCTACGTAATCTGGTCTCACAGAAAACATTGTTTTTACCGGCAACTTCTGGCCTCCCAAACGGAATGCTTCTCTTGCCCTTTCTTCGCTTACACCATCGAGTTCAAACATAACTCTTCCTGGTTTTATCACTGCAACATAGTGATCCAATGCTCCTTTACCTTTTCCCATCCTAACTTCAAGCGGCTTGGAAGTAACCGGTTTATCAGGAAAAACCCTGATCCACACTTTCCCTTCTCTTTTCAAATACCTGGTCAGGGAAATCCTTGCAGCTTCTATTTGTCTTGAAGTAAGAAATCCATGCTCCATTGATTTCATTCCAAAAGAGCCAAAATCTATGGTGCTGCCTTTATAAGCCAAACCTCTGTTTCTTCCTTTTTGCTGCTTCCTGTATTTTGTCCGTTTGGGTTGTAACATTTTATACCAATTTTAACATTTTCAAAAACTAATTATTCCACCCATTATTTCCTGCCTCCTCTTGGCTTAGGTCTTCTGTCTCCGCCACCTTGTCTTCTATCTTCAGGACCTCTTTCATTACCCTTCAATTTCTTTGGCACGCCAACATTTGGAGAAAGATCACGCTTGCCTAATATTTCACCCCTGAATAACCAGACTTTTATGCCAAGTTTACCATATACAGTCAATGCTTCTTTAATAGAATAATCAACGTCAGCTCTAAAGGTGTGCAAAGGTGTTCTTCCATCTTTATATTCTTCAGATCTGGCCATCTCGGCGCCATTCAACCTTCCTGAAACCCTAACTTTAATACCCAAAGCACCTGCTCTCATACTGGATTGTATTGCCATTTTCACAGCTCTGCGGTAATTAACCCTGGATTCCAGTTGCTTTGCAATACTTTCAGCTACAATCGGAGCTTCCATCTCAGGTTTTCTGATCTCAATGATATTGATTTGAATATCTTCACCTGACAATGCTTTGAGTTCTTCCCTCAATTTATCCACTTCCTGACCTCCTTTACCAATGATGATACCTGGTCTGGATGTATGAATAGTTATTGTAATTCTCTTGAGTGTTCTTTCGATAATTATACGGGCTAATCCACCTTTATTGATACGTGCCTGCAGATAATTTCTGATTTTCTCGTCCTGAACCAGTTTCTGAGCAAATTCCCTGCCACCATACCAGTTGGATTCCCATCCTCTGATGATTCCTAATCTATTGCCGATTGGATTTGTCTTTTGACCCATAATCTATATAATTATCCGTTAATTTCTTTTTCTTCAACTTCAGCTTGTAAAGCTATTTTATTTTCCACGATGATAGTCGTATGATTTGTCTTTCTTCTGAAAGGTAAAGCCCTTCCATGTGGTGCAGGCCTGAATCTTTTCAAATAAGTTCCTTCATCCACAAAGGCTGTTTTCACAATCAAACCATATTCATCCGCGCTGTTAGTCATATCATTTTTATACTCCCAGTTCGCAATGGCAGACAAAAGGAGTTTTTCGATCCAAACAGATGCTTCTTTTTTATTATATTTTAAAATGTTCAATGCTTCATCAACCTTTTTTCCTCTGATAAGGTCTACAACCAAACGCATTTTTCTGGCTGACATTGGTACATTTCTCAATCTTGCTATTGCTTCCATAGTTATTCTGTTACCACTTTTATCTATTATTTTCTATTACCGGAATGGCCTCTGAAGGTACGTGTGGGCGCAAACTCACCTAATTTATGCCCTACCATATTTTCAGTGATAAAAACCGGCACGAAAGTTTTCCCGTTATGAACCGCGATGGTCAAACCAACCATATCAGGAATGATCATTGAAGGCCTGGACCAGGTTTTAATAACCGTTTTCCTGGTACTTTCGTTGGCTTTTTCAACTTTTTCAAGCAACTTATGAAAAACATAAGGTCCTTTTTTTACTGATCTTGCCATTACTTAACTATTTAATAGATTTTCTTTTAGAAATAATTAATCTGTTCGAATTTTTGGTAAGGCTCCTGGTTTTTTGTCCTTTAGCCATAATACCAGTCCTTGATCTTGGCAAACCACCTGAAGCTCTTCCTTCTCCACCACCCATCGGGTGATCTACCGGGTTCATAACGACACCTCTCACTCTTGGTCTTCTACCCAGCCATCTCTTCCTGCCTGCTTTACCATGAACAGTCAGGTTATGATCCGGATTCGATGTAGAGCCTATTGTAGCCTTACAGGTAAGTAAAATTTTCCTGATCTCCCCTGAAGGCAATTTGACGACACCATATTTCCCTTCACGACCCATCATAATGCCATTCGTTCCTGCACTTCTGGCAAGTGCTGCGCCTTTTCCAGGTACCATTTCGATGCTGTGAATTGCAGTACCAAGTGGAATGTCCGCAAGATACATTGAATGTCCAACATCCGGGGTGGCTGTTTTCCCAGCCATTACAGTATCTCCAACTTTAAGCTTATCTGGTGCGATGATGTATCTTTTTTCGCCATCTACATAATTGAGCAGTGCAATGAATGCAGATCTGTTCGGATCATACTCAATTGAATTTACTTTAGCCGGAATACCTTCTTTATCTCTTTTGAAATCGATGATTCTATATCTTCTTTTATGACCACCACCTCTGTTCCTCATGGTCATTTTTCCGGAACTATTCCGTCCACCTGAAGATTCATGCTTTTTCAACAGGCTCTTCTCTGGCTCAGTTTTTGTCAACTCAGAATAGTCAATCCCTAATTTATACCTTAGGGAAGGAGTTACCGGTTTGAACTTTTTAATTGCCATTGTCTGAAAATTTATAGTTTTTCAAATTAAATGTCTGCGTACAGATCGATTTTTTGCCCGGCTTCAACAGTTACAATCGCTTTTTTATAAGGAGCCAAAACTCCTTTTCTGTAACCAGACCTGGTACCTTTAATTTTTATCTTTCCCGGTGTAATGACGGTATTAACCGAAACTACATTCACGTTAAACATTGATTCAACTGCTTTTGCAATCTCCACTTTGTTTGATTCCTTATCAACTTTAAAGCTATATTGATTCCTTTTTTCAGAAAGGGTTTCAGCTTTTTCAGTTATGATTGGTTTGATAAGTATTTGCTTAGCCATAGCTATATCATTAAAATATTATACGAATAAGGTACGAATTTTATCAATAGCCCCTTCAGAGAAAATCAATTTTCCCGCTTTGAGAATCTGATAAGTATTCAAATCATTCACTACTGCCAGTTCTGCTCTCTGAACATTTCGCATTGACAAAAGCATAGTTTTATCATAGTCCCGGATCACGTGCAATGATCTTTTACTACCAATATTGAGACTCTTCAAAATATCAACATAAGACTTAGTGTGTGGCTTATCAAATGAAAAATCTTCAATTACTATGACATTACCGTCAGCAGCTTTGGATGATAAAGCTGAAGCCCTGGCAAGGGATTTAAGTTTTTTGTTCAACTTAATATTGTAATCTCTTGGTTGTGGTCCGAAAACTCTGCCACCACCTCTGAACAAAGGACTTTTCAAAGATCCTGCACGAGCTGTACCGGTACCCTTTTGACGTTTAATTTTCCTGGTTGAAAGTGAAATCTCCCACCTTTCCTTAGATTTTGCAGTTCCCTGACGACCATGGGCGAGAAACTGTTTTGCAGCCAGGTACATTGCATGCTCATTAGGCTCGATACCAAACATTTCATCAGGCAACTCAATAGTCCTTCCTGTGTCCTGACCTTTTATATCAATCACATTAACTTTCATAGCTGTTTACAATTTTTCAATTATAATAAAAGAACCTTTATGGCCAGGAACTGCACCTTTGATTAGCATGATGTTCTGTTCCGGGAAAATCTTAACCACACTCAGGTTTTTCATTTTGACACGATCTCCGCCCATGCGTCCAGCCATACGCATACCTTTAACAACTTTAGAAGGATAAGATGAGGCTCCAATTGATCCAGGCGCTCTTAACCTGTTATGCTGACCATGTGTACCCTGACCAACACCATTAAAATTATGCCTTTTAACAACCCCCTGAAAACCTTTACCTTTTGAAGTTCCAATGGCAGCAATCCGGTCACCTTCTTCAAAAACATCTTCAATCCTGACTACTTCTCCCAAAGTTCTTTCATAAGTGGTTTTTTTGAATTCAACCACTTTCTTCTTAGGAGTCGTGTTGGCATTATTGAAATGTCCCAGCAAAGCTTTCGAGGTATTCTTCACCTTTGCCTCTTCGGTGGCCATTTGGATAGCTTCATAGCCATCGCTTTCGGCAGATTTCACCTGAGTTACAACGTTTGGAGCGACCTCCACCACGGTGACAGCAATGTTTTTACCAGTGTTGTCATAAACACTAGTCATACCAATTTTTTTTCCTAATATTCCATCCATGACTTTATATTTGATAAAGATAACCAGCATTCATTACCTACAATTGATAGAATGCCGTATCTAAAGTCTCTTCAAAAAATTAAATTATGTCAATTTAACCTGGATATCTACACCACTGGGAAGCTCCAATTTGGACAAAGCATCCACAGTTTTCTGGGTTGGTGTATATATCTCAATCAATCGCTTGTGGGTTCGCAACTGAAACTGCTCACGAGACTTCTTATTTACGTGCGGAGAACGCAAAACTGTAAATATTTCTTTTTTCGTAGGCAGCGGAATCGGACCCATTACAACAGCTCCGCTATTGCGAACTGTTTTCACGATTTTCTCCGTTGATTTATCAACCAGACTGTGATCGTATGAACGGAGTTTTATCCTAATCTTTTGATTCATATCCTTAAAAAATTCACTTAATTTTTAACAGGCCGCAAAGATACGACTTATTTTTAATCTACAAAATAATTCTTAAACTTTTAATGTACCTTTTGCTTTATCGATGACATCTTTGGCAATATTTGCAGGAACTGGCGCATAATGTGAAAATTCCATAGTACTACTAGCCCTTCCAGAGGACAAAGTACGCAATTGGGTAACATAACCAAACATCTCAGAAAGCGGAACATCCACGTCAACATTCACGATACCTCCGGGTCCGGTTTCCTGACCCTTAGGTAATCCTCTTCTTCTGTTGAGATCCCCAATGACCGGTCCTACGTATTCTTCCGGAGTAACAACTTTGAGCTTCATGATCGGCTCGAGCAATTGAGGATTACATTTTGCAGCAGCAGCCCGGAAACCTTCTTTTGCACAAAGTTCAAAAGCAATTGGCTTTGAGTCAACGGGGTGGGTTCGGCCATCATAAATCCTGACCTTCATACTGTCCAGCTTGTAACCGGCAAGCACCCCATTATCCATCATAGACGCAAATCCTTTCTCAGTAGGAGGCACTAATTCTTTTGGAATAGATCCTCCAAAAATATCATTCACGAACTGTAATCTTTTTTTACCATCCTTGAAGTCATCGCTTTCGAGGAATGATTGATCAGCAGGCCCGATTTCAAAAGAAATCTGTGCAAACAATCCGGATCCACCACTCTGTTTTTTCAATCTTTCTGTATGATCAATCGTAGCTGTCAGTGCCTCTTTATAATTGACCTGCGGTGCTCCCTGATTGCACTCTACCTTAAATTCTCTTCTTAAGCGGTCAACAATGATTTCCAGGTGAAGTTCACCCATTCCACTGATCACTGTCTGATTCGTGTTTTCATCAAAAGAGACCTTAAAAGTAGGGTCTTCCTCAGCCAGTTTGGCCAGAGACATCCCCAATTTATCCAAATCTTTTTGTGTTTTTGGTTCAATGGCAATGCTGATAACAGGTATCGGAAAAACCATGCTTTCCAGAATGATTGGTTTGTTTTCTATGCATAAAGTATCACCCGTTCGGATATCTTTAAAACCAACAACTGCTGCGATATCTCCTGCTTCAACGCTTTCAATCGGGTTTTGCTTATCGGCATGCATCTGGAAAATCCTCGAAATTCGCTCTTTCGAGCCAGATCTCGTGTTCAAAATATACGAACCTGCATCCAGACTACCTGAATATACCCTGATAAAAGCAAGTCTTCCAACAAATGGATCAGTGGCAATTTTGAATGCAAGCGCAGCAAAAGGTTCATCTGAGGATGGTTTTCTGTATTCAACAGCATCCGTTTTTGGATTGATCCCTTCGATACCTTCCACATCTACAGGAGATGGCAGGTACGCACAGACAGCATCAAGCAATGCCTGAACACCTTTATTTTTGAAAGCAGATCCAGCCATTACAGGTGTGATCAACATCCCTATCACTGCTTCACGAATGACTTTTCTCAATTCATCTTCTGTGATCGAGTTCGGATCTTCAAAGTATTTTTCCAGTAATGTATCATCTACTTCCGCAACTGCTTCAACCATTTTCCCTCTGTATTCTTCAACTACCTCTTTCAGATCCTCAGGAATTTCAATAACATCATAAGTCATTCCTTTGTCATCTTCATTCCATACGATTGCCTGGTTAGTGATCAGGTCAACAACTCCTCTGAAACTGGTCTCTGCACCAATGGGAATTTGCAAAGGAATCGCATTGGCTCCAAGCTTTGTTCGAATATCTTCCACAACCTTGAAAAAATTTGCCCCAGTCCTGTCCATTTTATTGACAAAGGCAATTCTGGGTACTTTATAACGGTCTGCCTGACGCCAAACGGTTTCAGATTGTGGTTCAACACCTGATACAGCACAAAATAATGCAACAGTTCCGTCAAGCACCCTTAATGATCTTTCAACTTCAACTGTGAAGTCAACGTGTCCGGGAGTGTCAATAATATTAATCGTAAATTCATTATTCTGCCATTTCCACTTTGTCCTGGTGGCAGCAGAAGTAATGGTTATACCTCTTTCCTGCTCCTGTTCCATCCAGTCCATAGTAGCGGCTCCGTCATGAACCTCCCCTATCTTATGACTTAACCCTGTATAATACAGTACCCTTTCGGTGGTTGTGGTTTTGCCGGCATCAATATGTGCCGCAATACCAATATTTCTGGTAAATGATAGATCTCTATTCTTTGCCATTTTAAAAATTCAATCTTTATCTGAAATTATGCTTTGAAATGAGCAAATGCTCTGTTGGCTTCAGCCATTCTGTGTGTATCTTCTTTCTTTTTGACAGCAGCTCCTTCACCTTTTGCAGCGGCCATCAGTTCAGCAGCAAGTTTTTCAGCCATGCTTTTTCCACTTCTCGCTCTGGCAAATCTGATCAACCATTTCATACCATTTGAAATTTTTCTGCTGGCATAAATCTCTGTTGGTATCTGGAAAGTTGCACCTCCAATCCTTTTACTTCTCACTTCAACGGCAGGCATAGCCATGTTGAGCGCTTTTTTCCATACCTCATGTGGATTTTCACCGGTTTTTTCCTGAATGATATCCATAGCATCATAGAAATTTGCAAAATTCGTACTCTTCTTTCCTTCCAACATCATGTTGTTCACGAATTTTGTAACCATAACATCACCAAATCTTGGGTCTGGTGTAATAATCCTTTGTTTAGGTTTTCTCTTTCTCATGTCTCTTTATAAATATATAATATTAAATTATTTAGGTCTTTTTGTTCCGTACTTGGACCGGCTTTGAAGTCTTCCGTTGACTCCTGCTGTATCCAATGCACCTCTCACAATCGTATATCTTACACCGGGAAGATCCTTCACCCTTCCTCCTCTTACCAGCACAATTGAGTGCTCCTGCAGGTTGTGCCCTTCACCGGGAATATAACAAATAACTTCGAACCCGTTTGTCAATCTAACTTTGGCAACTTTCCTCAAAGCAGAGTTAGGTTTCTTTGGTGTAGTGGTATAAACCCTGGTGCAAACTCCTCGTTTTTGGGGATTGCCTTTCAGTGCTTTAGATTTGCTTTTGACCTCGATGATCTTTCTTCCTTTCCGAACTAATTGATTTATAGTTGGCATATTATAATGATTAAAGAATTATTCAATAAAAAAATTCAGAGTGAATTCACCCTTTACTCAGGCATTACTCCTTGATGACTTCAAAATTCAATTTCACATGCACTTGCGGATGCAATTTCAATTGCGCAGAATGTGCTCCCAGTGTCTTCACCTCTTCGTCCAAAATGATTTTCTTCCTGTCAACATCTACATCAAACTGTTCTTTCAGCGCGTTAGCCAACTGTACATTGGTCACACTACCAAAAATTTTATCGGTAGTTCCGGCTTTCGCACCTATTTTCACAGTTTCATTTTCCAGTTTCTGAGCGATCACTCTGTATACTTCCAGCAATGCATCTTCTTTTGCCTGCTCGATCCTTTGCAGTTGTCCCAGTTTATTCCTGTTGGTTTTATTGGCAATGATGGCAAATTTTTGGGGAATAAGAAAGTTCCTTCCAAATCCATCTTTAACTTTTACAATTTCATGCTTATCGCCAACATTCTCGATATCCTGTAATAATATGATCTCCATTTTTACTTGATTTTACCTGTTTAACAATACTATTACTTCAAATAATCCGTGACATATGGTAAAATAGCCAAATGCCTTGCTCTTTTGATGGCGAAAGCTACCCGCTTCTGATACTTCAATGAATTTCCTGTAATTCTCCTTGGCAATATTTTCCCCTGAGGATTTACGAATTGAGTAAGAAATTCTGCATCTTTATAATCAATGTGTTTGATTCCAAATTTCTTAAAACGACAGTATTTCTTTCTGACGTCTCCCAAATTAGGATTCTTTAAAAACTTAATATCTTCTCTACTTGCCATAATTTTAAATTTTCATGTGGATTATTCTTCTTCTTTTATCGCAACCACTTCTTCATCCTTGTATCCTGCAGCATTCCTGACTGGAGCAGTGGGCTCCACAATTGTCCTTTTCTTTCCAATAAGGCCATTTCTCTTGTCCTCATTGTACTTAACTCCGTACTTGTCCAGTTTCACAGTCAAAAAACGCATGATACGTTCATCCCTTTTCAGCGCAAGTTCAAGTTTTGGGATAAAATCGCCACTTTCATTCACAAATTCCACACAGTAATAGACTCCTGAAGATCTCTTGTTAATCGGGTATGCCAATTGACGCAAACCCATCTCATCCAAATGCACAATCTTATTTTTCTCATTGGTAATAAGATCGACATACGTCTGAGCTGTCTCTTTTATTTCATCGCCTGACAGAACGGGATCGACGATGAAAGTTACTTCGTATTGTCGCATTGTAGTTAAAAAAAATTTAAATAGTTAAAAAAATCGGAGTGCAAAGATATCACTAATTTTATATTATCCTAAAATTCAATTGGAAATTATATTAAAACAGTATAAAAATCGCTCTGATTAAATTAATTACACCATCCTGAAGGTTTTTCTGAAAAAACACATCCAAATTGAAACCTCGATGCACATGCAGGAAAATAGACGATATAAAGTGAAAATTATTCATGTTTAGAAAGAGAAAGGATAATTTAATATATGACCCCTAATTTCCTCAAATTTTGTGATCGTTCAGGTTAATTTATCATAAAGAAAATATATAAGAACCAATATTCTGACTTTCAAACCTTTATCTTAGAATGAAAAAAGCTGAATGTTCCCGGGCAAAAGGAGGAAAAAAAGGTTCTTTCCAAACATGCTCAATTGCTCATTTTGATCCGATTTTATTATTTTTCCTTCAAACAGATTGTCGATATGAATCAAACTGATCGCTAAAATATTTACCTGACCTGGATGAGCCGGAACCAAAGAGGAAATTGATTTAAGAAGTCCGATACATCTAAAATCATCCATCGTTCACCTTTTGCTTTCCCGAAATGGTTCGCCCCATTGGATATATAAGTTACGGAGTTCAATATTCAGTACGGCATCAATACTTCATCAATTTTCTTAAACCTTCTGCCAAAAAAATACACGAATTCATTATTTATGACACTACGTTTTTGTGAAATAAGCTCCAAAAAAAGTCTTTTTGAGGGAAATCAGAACAGAATTTTGGTTATACCGTAATTGTTTTGCTCAATAGTCTTTTAGTCTTAGGTCTGTTAGCTAATGATTTATAATAAGGGTTAAAACTGCATAATTCAGAACAAATCAGGTGTCTTTTGCTCAATGGACTCGCTCAATCCCAGGAGATTAAAAGGCTATCAGAATTAATATCTTCCTACCGAAATAACTACTTTTAACCAACATCTGAAACGAACAACATGATGGTTAGTTTTGGTTCCCAAGCGCCTAATGTTATAATTTTTTCTGAAAGCAGTTAATTTAAAGTATCATTGTTCATACTCTGATGGAGCTATAACCTCAAAACAAACCAGGTGAAAATAAAAAGTTGAGTCTTCTCCGAAAAGTCTTTGCCCTATAAATCCCCATTGACGTTTTCAGTCAGTACAGGCACTGACGTTTTAAGTCAGTACACGTTTAAAAGACGAATTTTAATTTGTTGATTTTCTATCGTTTACCCTTATTTTAGTGCTGTTCAATGACGTCAGTAGATCGGGGCAAAAAACGATTGAAAATCAACAAATAAGACTTTTCGGTGTAGACTCAAAGTTAAACTAAATTTCCTTCTGTTTCATGTGTTGTAAGAAATCAATGCGGATTGATTGAATTTTTACAAGAAACCTTGCGTTAATAATGCGAATCAAGGGTTAAAGTTAATTCTGCAGATAAGCAGGATTTTCTCACTTTTTTGCCTCGATCCTAAAGGATGAAAGCGAGAAAATCCTTTATCTTCCTTTAGGATTGAGGCCAAATAAAGGATTTTCGGAGCTTTTTTTCAACCCCTGATTCGCATTAATAACCTGAATTCGGCTATAGTTCCGGTTCAATAGAATTTTAAAAAAGGTTGTTTTTGCTTTTATAGGGTAAAAATTATGGCAAAATCAGCATTTGTGTGATTTTTGTGATTATAACCAATTTTGTTTCGGATAGATCAAATGAAATGTCAAATCCGAGGATTTATAAAAGTGATTTTCAAGTGATTTTCTTTTTAGCCAGGCTATTTTTTGATGAATTGGTTTTGAGATTTATACGGGAGTTTTTAACAGAAAATTATTAAATTATATCAGTTGATTCATTACTTATTATTAAAGATAATGGGAAAATGGCAAAAAATGATACAGATGATTCTCCTGGGTCCTTTTCGTGAATGAATTTTCTGCTTTTTCACATTTCAGGCGACGTAGGTATTCGTCAAAGATTTTATTCAGCAAAAAAACTAAAAATACATATATGAAAATTGATCTTCTTGAATTATTCTCAATTGATTCCAGTCTTGATGAGAAAAGCGTCAATGCCCTGATTAAAGCGATAAACACCTCCCATTTGAAGGATTTTGATTACCTCAAATTCAAGGCTTCCGTCGTGAATTTACAGGAAATTCAACCGGATGAAACATTGCGCTTCAAGACCACATTTACTACAGCCCAGACTTTGGGAGTATCCAAAAAATTCCTTTTAGATACTGCTACACATTATCAGAATGTGATCAGGAAGGAAAAAGAAAAATTCTCAGTTGCCCTTCAGCATAAAATGACCGAGGCCATTGAAGAAAAGAAAAAGGAAGCTGAGAAAATTAGTGAAGGGATCGTCCTATTGCGCCAGAAAATTGAGCAGCTACAAAAAGACATACTCACCATGGAAGCAAGATCGGGTTCAATCGACCATGAAATAGAAGAAGCGAGAGAAAAAATTAAATCGACCAGAGATAATTTTGAAAAAGCTATCACGCATTTTGAAAAAACAATATCTTCGGACATTGAAAAAATGGAACAAATACTTTAAACAATATAAAAATACTGAATATGGAATCTTTTGACAGAGAATTCAAACCCAAATCATTTTGGAAAAGACCTGAAGGCACTTTGGGTGCCATCGTTTTGATAGCTTTGGTAGGTGGAGCAGGTTACCTGCTTTTTACCAACATGGCTGCGATCACGGCATTTATGGGCAATGTACTTGGTCTCATGGTCATTATACTAGCCATCGGTGCATTGGTATATATGGTATTGGATCCAAAAATGCGGAATCTTGTTAGTTATATGTATAAAAGCGTGATGAGAAAAATCACCAGTTTTTTCGTCACCATCGATCCCATCGGTATTCTTAAAAACTATGTGGAAGATCTGGAGAAAAATTTATCCAAACTTAGTGAACAAATAGGCAATCTGATGGGTCAGAGCCAAAAACTCAGCAGAATGCATCAGGAAAATGAGGCTGAAATTCAAAAACAACTGGCAATAGCTAAAAAAGCCAAAGAACTGGGAGATGAAAAGAATATGCTCCTTTCATCCAGAAAAGCTGCAAGACTCGAAGAAGTCAATAAAAACTACAGTCAGCTGCTCACCAAAATGGATATCCTCAAAAGGATGCTTAAGAAGATGTACGGCAATTCAGAAATACTCCTCGAAGACACAAAAGATCAGGTGAAAGTCAAGGAAGTTGAACGAAAAGCCATACGCACCTCACATTCTGCCATGAAGTCTGCAATGAATATTATTGCAGGGAATACCGATAAAAGACAAATGTTTGATGCTGCGGTGGAACACATAGCTGATGATGTCGCTTCCAAAGTGGGAGAAATGGAGCGGATGATGGAATTGAGCAGTACATTTATGAATACAATCGATCTTCAAAACGGTGCTTTCGAAGAAAAGGGGCTACAGATGCTTGAAGAATTTGAAAGGAAGAGCTCTTTGCTGTTGCTTGATAGCGGAAGAGCTAAAAATGATGAGTTCGAGTTGAGGGAAAAAGTTGAAGCAGAACCGGCAAAAAAAACCAATTACGACCGTTTGTTCGATTAAAGAAGTGTTGAAGGTTCATTACAGGTCAAATTAAAAGTAAATAGCGTATATTTGTATTACTTACTTTAACGAAAAAAAAGGAGTATGACAAATTTAAAAAGTTTGATCCTGACATTCATGGTGATCCTGATCAGTCTCAATTTCCAAGCTCAGGTAACTTTGGGAATTGTAAAAGGCATGCTGGTCGAAGTGAACACCAAAGACAAAATGGAATTTATCGGACATGTTGAATCTGTCAATGACAGCTTACTTGTCCTTAGCCATCAGAATTACAATCAGTTGAATTTGTCAGTGTCCAACATCAAAACCATCCGGCATATCAGTGAAAGTATGGTTAAAAATGGTGTGATCTGGCCTGAAAATCCCAATTACCACCGGAATTTTTACAGTCCAACCGGTATTGGAATGGAAAAAGGACAGGCATATTATCAAAACCTGATGGTGGTGTGGAACCATCTGGGTTATGCTTTTACAGACTATTTTACAATGGGCATTGATTTTGAGTTGCTGTCTATTTTAAGCGGAGGCGATATTTTTGATAGTTACCGACCGCTTTTTGCTTTAACGCCAAAATTCTCGCATTCATTCAGTGATCGCATACATGCCGGTATGGGTGCTGTTTTGCTTTCCATTCCAAATTCTGACAGATTTTTTAAAGCGGGCATAACCTATGCTGTCGGAACATATGGGACGAGGGACAACAACATTACTTTAGGTTTTGGCTTGCCATTTTTTGAAGGAGAGATCCAAAGCGAAGTACCTGTTTTTAACCTCAGTGGTCAATACCGGTTCAGCAGGAAATTCTCTGTTGTTTCTGAAAACTGGATTTTCGCTGCCGAAGATTTGGGTTTTGCAGGATTTGGTGTTCAGGGATTAAGATATTTAGGTAAAAACCTGAACTGGGACTTTGGATTGATTTTGTATAAAGTGGAAGATGATTCTGGAGTCGCACCTGTTCCTTTCGTTGGCTTGGCAATTCATTTTGGGAAATGAGTTTTAAGACTCAATGGATTTTATTTCTTATACTTTTAATAAAGCATTGTATGTCATTTACTTAAAAATTTTATTATATTCGCATAAGTATTAATCATTCCCAGTTGATCCACGCTTAAACTCCAATTTGTTAAACATCCAGCTTTTACCTGAATTCATTTGTCGACCAGTTGAATTTCATGAAAATAACCGCATTTTCCCTGACCATTACCTGCTAAAACAGCGTTTTGCCTATGAATTATAATTACTTAACTGATTTACCCCTCTTTCAAACGTATATAAAATTGATCATTCGGATTTATAGTTTTAATTAAAACGATTTACAACTTCAGCAAAACTTATGGACAGGAGGCTTAATTCCAATAAATCAATATAAAAACGCTGACATTTAATCTTTTTTAAATGCAATTAGCAAATATATGAAAAAAAAAAGCTGCCTTATAGGCAGCCTTTTTTTTTAATTAGTTTGCTTTACTTAGCCCACCACACTTTATCTTTGAATACATCAACACTTGGAACATTTGCACCATTTGATGATACTTCACTTAAAGCATAAGGAAATCTATGAACAAATCCTCCGGAAGCAGTAGAATTGTTGGGATTTTTCATAGCAGGTATATTCGTCCGTCTGTAATCATTATAAGCTTCCATAGCTTCATACTCATACATAGCAATATACTTTTGAGTTAAAATCTCATTCAATTCATTGCCTGCTGTCAGTCTTGGTTCAACTACATCTGCAAAATAAGTTCCTTCAGTAGCTTTGGTATAAGCAAATGATGCTGTTACAGCAGCTTTCAAAGCATCTTTCCAGGTAGCATCACCTGCTCTGAATTTTGCTTCTGCTTCAATGAACTTAAATTCATGATAACTCATTAATGGAACAGGTGCGATCCTATTGCTTTCTGAAACAAGAGATACTGAATAAACTCCACCTTGAGTTTGTAAAGCTTCACCCACCGGAGCTGGAGAGTAATTACCTGAAATTTTTGTAAAGAGGAGAGCCATTCTTGGATCATTTCTTTCATTCATCAAATTGTACAAAGTTGAACCAACAGATAAATGTGAGCGATCTGCCATGAATTGTCTCCATGGATTTTCACCGGTAGCAGTAGCTTCAAAACTTGCAAAAACAAGTGCATCCGTTGCACTGGCAAAACCTTTAGATATTGCAGCTAAAGCAGTTGCAGCAGCATCTGACTTCTTATTTGATAAACGCATAGCATATCTTGCTTTAAGAGAATATGCAGCTTTGATCCATTTATTCTGGTCGCCTTTGTAAATGTAATCATTGGCTCCAAACTTAACTGTTGTTTTACCCAGGTTAACAATAGCGTCATCCAATAATGCAAAAATTGCCGTGTACACTGATTCCTGTGAATCATACTTAGGATAAACATTGATTGCACCTTGTAAAGCTTCTGAATAAGGAACATCGCCCCACATATCAGTAGTGATCGCAAGGTTATACGCAAGTAACACCTGAGCTATACCTCTTGCCCAGAAGTTATCTGGTTCGCTTCCTGACGTTGGGTCTGTTTTGTCAATGATCGTTTTGCATTCAAGCATTACATAATAAATGTTATTCCAACTATTATTGGCGAGAGAAGCATCATTTTGGCCTATTCTCCTGTCAGCATTGACTGATTGTCCCCAGGTGCCAGCACTGTGCTCACAATATACAGTTGCATACCAAGCAAGATCAGTACCTGTAGATTCGAATGCACTTTGAGCTATAACTGAAGGCAGTATGTTAGCTGCGGGCATATTTTCAGAATCATTTCTTTCCTTATTTATTTCATCCATGATATCCTCAGAGCATGAGAAAAACGATAGCGTGAAAATAGTAAGGATTATAAATTTTAATGTTTTCATATTTAAATTTTTAAATTTTAAATTTTTAGAAAGTAACGTTTAATCCTATACCATAAGAACTTGTTTGTGGTAATGACATATAATCCATACCACCCTGCATATTTCCCATCCCTTGGGAAGCTTCAGGATCGAAGTTTGGCAATGGGCTCCACAAAAGGAAATTCCTTGCTACCAGATCCAATGAAACACTTTGGATATTGATACCTGACAACCATTTTTTAGGTAACTCAATATTCAAAGCAACTTCACGTAATTTTACAAAGGAAGTGCTATAGATATGAGCTTCATCAATTGAAGCTAGGACATCATTATAAAGGTCAGCATAAGCCGGTAAATCATCCGGTCCTCCTCTTTGTATATCATTGGCAGTTCCTCCTGTATAAGTATTGGTAGATTCATCAAAAGCAGCAGTGCTAAATTTAACACCCTCATAAATATATGGAGTAGTTCTGTCTTCAGTTCTGATGGAAGCTCCATACAAATCCATCAACCTGTTTGATCCAGAATACATTTGTCCACCATCTTTCCAGTCAAGCTGAGCAGAAAGTGTTAAGAATTTATACTTAAATGCAGTACTGAAAACAAAATAAAAATTCGGAGAAACGTCACCAATTTTTCCAAATTCCCCGATAAGAGGCATTCCATAATAGAAACTATTCGGATCATCATCGATAAGGATTTCACCATCAGCGTTTTTCAAAAATTGATTGCCATAAATTGATGGGTAAGTATCACCGGCACTTGCGCGAATATTGGGTGTTACATAACCTCCCAAGCTAATATTATCTACACCTTCAGCCAATTCTACGCATTCATTCACATATTTTGTAAATAAAGTTGTGAAATTCCATTCAAAATCATCAGTCTTAACCGGAACCAGATTCAGAACAACTTCATGACCTTTAATAGTCATTGTTCCAGCATTCTGTACCAATTGAGAATATCCTGTTGATCCAGCCAACGGAACTGCAAAAATCTGATCTTTTGCCAGCTGATCTGAGTAGGAATAATCCAAACCAACCCTATTGTTAAAGAATTTCAATTCAAAACCTACTTCTACATTCCTTGTATTCTGCGGCTTCAAATTAGGATCATATAAAGTACTGCTTGGTCCATATCCGCTGATTCCTCCCAATGGAAATGCAAGACCATCAGTTAAAAATCCACTACCGGCAGTAGTCAATCCGTAAGTTACCGGATTAAATGTACCTGCCTGACCTACATTTGCATAAGAAGCTCTTAGCTTTCCAAAACTAACAAAACTATTTTTCAGTGCTTCAAGTTCGGTAAACACGAATCCCAAAGAAACAGAAGGATAGAAGAATGATCTGCTTCCTCTTGGCATAGTGGATACGATGTCATTTCTACCTGTGACACCAAGATACACCAGATTATCATAATCCACAGATAAGTTGCCGTAAAAACCAACAGTCCTGTTATATCCCACAGAATTATCAGCAGTTTGTTTGGCTGCATTTGACATATTTTTCCAACCTGGAACTGTAAAACCTGTACCAAGCATAGTATAAGACGTCAATTTATTATCACTGATTTCATTTCCAAAATCCAGCACAGCCGTGATTTTATCCGTTAGATTTTGCTTCAATGAAAAGTTTAACAATGAATTCAAATTAGTCCTGTTAACGCCGTACAAATTCAAAGATCCACCCGAAGGTGCTACATATGTGTAGTTTGGTTTATTCGGGTCAGTATATTGTGCAGCTGTTGGCAATGCTTGTCCGGTACCAGCACTTCCCATTTCAAAATAGTCAATAAAATCACTTGAGTATGAATCTACACCCAGCTGATACCTGATTTTTAACCAGTCCGCTGGTTTGTACTCTAAGTATGTATTTCCATAAATACGCTTTGTTTTTTCAGAAAACTCATTGTTGTCAAGAGCCCACAGCGGATTTTCTCCAACAGCACCTCTTCTATAGCTGATTTGACGATATTGTCCGAGTGTTCCAGGCATGGATGATGGAGTACCAACCAAATCGAAAGATGCCGGTGCACCATATACTGTAAACAACCAACTTGAATTTCCTGAAGGCAGTTTGTTCAATTTTACATCAGAATAATTTGCAGTAAATCCTGCTTTCCATTTTTTATTCAAATAAGCATTTGCTCCCAATTTTACAGTATAGCGATCCATGCCGGTATTTTTTACAATACCATTCTGGTTGGTTGTACCAAAACCTAAAGTATAATCTCCAAATTCAGTAGCTTGACTGATATTGAGGTTTGTACCTAGGGTAGTTCCATTTGTTCCAAAGAAATTTTCAGCATTGTTATAAGCTACAGGATCTACCCATGCGGCTTTATATGGATCCCACCATTGGCCTGCGTGTCCCTGAGAGTTACCCCCATACTTGGCTATGTCAGGTAAGTCTGTAATTTTCGGACCCCAGGAATAAGAAAAAGCCGGATAGAAACCTGCAGTGGTATTATCGTCATAATAACCCTGTGCATAAGTTTGCTGAACCTTTGGTAACCTTGCTACAATATCTGTGGTATAGTTCGTTGACAAACTAATCTGAGGCTTGCCTTTCGCCAATCCTTTACCACTCTTGGTAGTAATAAGAATGACACCATTTGACGCTCTGATCCCATAAAGGGCTGCAGCTGCCTGACCCTTCAGTACAGAAATATTCTCAATGTCGTCTGGATTAATGTCAACAGACCTGTTGGAATAATAAGATCCGGTCACGTTCTGGCTGTAATCTGAACCTGAACTAATCGGCATTCCATCAACAACATACAATGGAGTGTTGTCTCCGCTAAAAGCTCTTGAGCCCCTGATGAGCACTTGAGAAGGAGCTCCCGGCATCCCTGAGGATGGTTTGATCTCCACACCTGCTACTTTTCCAGCCAGTGCGTTGACTATGTTCGGGTTTCCTGCCCTTGAGATCTGGTCACCGGAAACTTCCACATAAGCATAGCCCATTGATTTTTTATCTCGGGTAAGTCCCAGAGAAGTAACAACTACTTCTTCCAAAAGAACATCTTTGGAAGTTTTCATGACTACATTGTAAAAATTTTCAGTTCCAACCGTTAACACGATCGTTTCCATTCCTACATAGCTAAACTCAATCACGTCTCCCACGTTTGCCCGCAAGGCAAACTTACCATTCAAATCAGTAATTGTCCCTACAGTGGTACCCTTGATTTGAACGTTAACTCCGATCATGGGTTCCTTTTCATCGGTAACAACTCCTGAAATCTGCTTCTGCGCATTGATAAATTGTGCTCCCAGCACAAGCAACATCAATGTAAGTAATTTCGTAATTTTTGCATTCATATCACATTTTAATTTTGTTAAAAAACAGTTAAAAATACTACAAAAAACAATACTAACAAGGTTTTAATCAAAATATTTAATGTTTGAAGCTCTTAAAATTAAATTCAAATTATTCAAAATCAGCGGTTAATTCCATCTTATATTTTGTAATAAATGCCTGTTAACATTTCATTTAGAATATTATTTTGTATTACTTTTCAATTACTTCGTATTCATTTTTTTTCACTTCGTAGTTTTTTTTAGTATTTACTTTTAAATTATCTTAATTTTAGCCCCTGGCATGAAATGGATATAAATTCATAAGCTATTTTATTAACGGTAGCTTTAAATGAATTTTTGAAAAAGCAAACAAATTACAATTAATTAATATACCATTACAAACTTCAATTTTATGAAAAATCTATTTTTTAACGTGTTTAAAGTCTTTTGTACAACCATGATTTTTTTCAGTACCGTTTTATTTACCCAAAATCTTTCTGCTCAAAGAGATCGAAATGACATCGATCCCAAATATAAATGGGATCTCACCCACCTATATCCGTCTGATGAAGCCTGGAAAATTTCATTGGAGAACCAGATGCCAAAAGTGGACGAATTGGTCAGCTACAGAGGTAAACTCTCTACCAATGCCAAAACACTTTTTACTTTCCTGGAAAAACAAAGCAATCTTTATAAAGAAATGTCCAGATTGTACAGCTATGCTTCGATGAAAGCAGATGAAGATACCGGCAATGCTTTTTACCAGGGCATGAATCAGGAAATATCTCAGAAGTTTTCCATCGCTGGCTCTAAAATGAGTTTCGTCAGCCCTGAATTGGCTGCCATTCCAAAAGAAACCATTGACAAATTCATGAAGCAACAGCCTAAACTTAAAACCTATGCCCAATTCTTTGACAACCTGTACAGGCAGCAAAAATATATACTCTCCGATAAAGAAGAACGCATCATTGCTGAAGCAGGAAAGCTAAAACAGGCACCATATAATATATATAATATATTTTCGAATGCTGAAATGCCATTCCCAACCATCACTTTGAGCACTGGTGAAAAACTTTACCTGGATCAGGCTGCCTATACCAAACACAGGAGCAATGAAAATGCTGCAGACAGGGCTTTGGTCTTCAGAGAATTCTGGAAATCATTTGAAAATTACAAAAGCACTTTTGCCCAACAGTTGTATGCCAATATCAATGCTGATGTATTTACAAAAAATGCCCGTGGTTACAATAGTTGTCTCGAAAGTTCTATTTCTGCCAACAATATCCCGGTTGAAGTTTATCATTCTCTCATCGCCAATATCAACAAAAACCTACCTACCTTCCACAGATATCTGAATATTAAAAAACGTCTCCTTGGTGTTGACACTCTAAAGTATTCAGATACCTACGCTTCCGGTGTAAAGGGTGTGGAAATGATGTTCGATTATGAAAAAGGTAAAGATTTGGTGGTTAATGCAACAAAACCTTTGGGCGAAAGTTACTATTCTGTTGTAGCTAGGGCTTTTGACGAAGGTTGGGTGGATATGTATCCGAGCAAAGGAAAACGCAGCGGTGCATACTCCAATGGTTCTGCTTATGATGTGCACCCATATGTACTGATGAATTACAATGATGATTTCGATGGTGTGACCACACTGGCTCATGAATTCGGCCATGCGATGCACAGCTATTTGTCTAATAAAAATCAGGCTTTTGCCAATGCTGATTACAGTATTTTTGTAGCTGAGGTTGCTTCCACGGTCAATGAAAGATTGCTGGCCAAACTCATTCTGGAAGAAACTACTGAAAAAAATGCACGGTTGTCTCTGCTGATGGATATCCTGGACGGATTCAGAACCACCTTGTTCAGACAGACACAGTTTGCCGAATTTGAGCTCAAAATACATGAAGCTGTTGAAAACGGCCAGCCACTGACTGCTGATGTACTGAATGCCATGTACAAGGACATTTTGTACAGGTATTACGGCCATAATGAGGGCATATGCAATATAGAAGACCTTTATGCTGTGGAATGGGCATACATACCTCATTTTTACTACAATTTCTATGTTTACCAATATGCCACTTCCTTCACTGCTTCAGTTGCCCTTGGACAGGATATCCTGAACGGCACACCGGGCGCAACCGATAAATACCTGAAGTTCCTTTCCTCCGGTTCTTCCAAATATCCGATCGATCTGTTGAAGGAAACAGGTGTGGATATGACCAGTGAAGTACCTTTTGTCAAAGCTATGGAAGCGATGAACTACTATATGGATGAAGTGGAAAAACTGTTGGGAAAATAATTACGTGGCCTGTTGCTGAATAGATCCAAATGTTCAAAATACGCTGCTCAGGCAAAAAAATAAAATGGTTTGTGGCAGGCATCATCACGATGCCTGCCTTGCTTTTTGCCACCAATCTGTTTTGGGGAAAACCGATTCTGATCCGGCATTTTTTCTACCGGGAAATGCTCAGAAACCTGAGAGATGACCCGCAACTGGTTACGAAAGTAAAAGTTCCCCTGCTCTACCACATTTATCGGGATGATCTGAATGACCTTTCACCGGAAAAGGCAGACAAGCGGCACAGGCGAATGCAGCAAGCTTATAAAATGCTGAAAAAATATGATGAAAAAAGTCTGAATGATGCAGATCTTTTTAGCAAAAAATTAATGGAATGGCACCTGCAACAGGAGATCGTAGGCATTCCGTATGCTCATTACAGTTTTTTTATCAATCCTTTTAACGGACACCAAAATCAATTGCCGGCCTACCTGGATACCTATCATCATATTGACAATAAGTCAGATGCAGAGGCTTACCTGTCCAGGCTGGAAAAATTCCCGGAATATTTTGACAACATTATCCAGAGAAGTGAACTGGCCAGAAAAAAAGGGATCATTCCGCCGAGACACCTTATGATTGCCAGCATTCATCAGATGAAGGAGTTTATAGGTGTCAAAAAAGAACAGCATTTTTTATATACATCATTCAAACAGAAGATCGGGCAGCAGAAGAAGATCACCAATCCTGAAAAATACCTGGTTAAAGCCCTTGATCTGCTCGGAAGCAAGGTTTATCCAACCTATGAGCGGCTTATCGGTTATGAGGAAAAAATGCTGGCTTTTGCACCTGCAGAAAGCAATGCTACGCTATATCCTGATGGCGAGGCCTATTACAGTTACCTGATCCGGCATCATACCGGAACGGATATGTCTGCTGAGGATATTCATGAGTTTGGCAGGAAGGAAATAGCCAGGATCCGGCTGGAGATGAATGAGGTGTTGGATCAAATGTACCCTGGTAAAAACATTTCTGATCCCCTGAATGAGATCAGAATGCTGAAAATCAATCAAAAATACATTTACCAAAATGATCAGCAGGGAAGAGATGCATGCCTGAATGATTTTGACAGCATACTTCAATCTGTGGAAAAAAGGCTTCCGGAATATTTTGATCAGCTGCCTTCTTCGCATCTGCAGGTCAAAAGAGTTCCTGAATTCAAAGAAAAGGCTTCTTCGTTTGCATATTATGAGGTAGCCCAGATGGGAGGTGACGGCTCAGGAACATTTTATGTCAGGCTGGATGACCTGAGCCAGAAACCCAGATTCGGAATGCCTACACTGGCCTATCACGAAGGTTGGCCGGGACATCACCTGCAGTTAGCTTATCATCTGGAGAATAAACAAATCCCCTTATATGACAAAAGATTCACCAACAATGGTTTTATCGAAGGATGGGCATTGTATGCGGAAAGACTGATGTTCGAAGCAGGCATGTATAAAAATAAGCCGGAAGAAAACCTGGGCAGGCTGGAAGCGGAGATCATGAGAGCTGTTCGCCTTGTGGTGGATACAGGAATTCACCACTATGGCTGGAGTAAAAAAAAGGCCAGTGAATACATGTTTCAAAATACAGCAATGTTTTCTGAAGAAGTAGCAACTGAAATTGATCGTTACATATCAGACCCGGGACAGGCCCTTGCCTATACCCTGGGGTTTCACGGTTTGTTGAATTTGCGGGAAAAAGTAAAAAAAACTGCCGGAAAAAATTTTGATCTCAAAGTGTTTCACCAGATTGTTTTAAGTCGGGGAATTCCACCCATGCAATTACTGGAAGATTTCACTTTAAGATATTACCTTGAAAAGGGAGCAAAAAGATGACCGGAAAAAAGGAGCAACAGATCATCTACTATGATGATGAATGCAATCTTTGCCATTTGAGCAAGGAATTTTATGAAATTCGGGATAAGGAGAAAAATACATTGTTTTTTCCTGTTGAACAATTAAGATCTGAAGAAATGACCGGTCCTTTGCCTGATCAATTCCTGGATTCACCCAGCGTAATCCTTTTCCAAAATGGAAAATACTACCAAAAATCCGAAGCGATCCTGAGATCGGTAAGGCAGCTGCCCCGATGGAAATGGCTCTACGGTTTCATCATTTTGCCAAAATGGCTAAGAGATCTTATTTATGATCTGGTAGCAAAATACAGATATGGAATATTCGGCAGAAGAAGCAGATCAGGATTGGAGGATAAAACATGACAGATATATCAAATGCGCAGTGGATTTGCACGTAATATCGAATTTGCGTTACAAATGTGTTACAATGAAAAAAAAAGGAAATTACAAATGTGTAATTCCCTGATTTTTAATGTAGCGTGGGGCGGGCTTGAACCGCCGACCTTCCGTACGGACGCTCTAACCTTCATCTTTTATTTATTTTTCCTCCTTCATCCAATAAACACATCTCTATCAACTTTTCCTTTAATCGGGCCCCTCCTTCCAATGTTTTTGACCACTTCTCCTGCTTTAGAGCAGATATTTTATCAGGATACGCTTCATTATGCAGCATTACAAAAGGTCTCCTGTGTTTGGTTGACCTGGTCCTGCCGGAATTGTGTTCCTCAAATCTCTTATTAACATCTGAAGTTACACCCTTATACAAACTCCTTCAGGCTATATAACACATAAAAATAGTACATAATTATTATAGGGTAAAAAAAATCCCAAAGGTTTGGGATTTTTTGTAGCGTGGGGCGGGCTTGAACCGCCGACCTTCCGTACGGACGCTCTAACCTTCATCCCTTATTTATTTTTCCTCCTTCATCTAATAAACGCATTTCTATCAACTTTGCCTTTAATCGGGCCCCTCCTTCCAATGTTTTTGACCACTGCTCCTGCTTTAGAGCAGATATTTTATCTGGATACGCTTCATAATGCAGCAATACAAAAGGTCTCCTGTGTTTGGTTGACCTGGTCCTGCCGGAATTGTGTTCCTCTAATCTCTTATTAACATCTGAAGTTACACCCTTATACAAACGGTGATCCTTCTGGCTATATAACACATAAAAATAGTACATAATTATTATAGGGTAAAAAAAATCCCAAAGGTTTGGGATTTTTTGTAGCGTGGGGCGGGCTTGAACCGCCGACCTTCCGTACGGACGCTCTAACCTTC